>ENA-UPSB01000441-UPSB01000441.1-bioreactor-metagenome-genome-assembly--contig:-NODE-441-length-70005-cov-760.803674_pt1 | contig 70005 bp, 59 predicted proteins | sample MGYA00238182_ERZ773286 | MGnify/ENA primary metagenome ERZ773286 (study PRJEB29026, sample SAMN07631240) | bioreactor metagenome | isolation source: Switchgrass digestor | place: USA: Dartmouth... | reverse complement strand
TTTTACATTTTTTATTTGGTGTTTTTCAGTGGTTTCGGACGGTTCTCTGTTCTAAAATGATAATTATTATATGATATTGAATATATGGCTATGATGAAGGCTTTTATATTTATGTATGTGTAATTGTTGCATGAGTTATTCGAGAAAATGTGTAAAAAATGGTATAATAACAGCTGAGCTTAGAGATGAAATAAAATATATTTCGATAAAAATTATTGAAAGAACTATGTGAAAATTGTTAAGAGCAGAGCTTGCTAAAAGGGCGAAATATGGTAAAAGTTTAAGGAATATGATAGCTCGGTTTAGTGAACTAGCCGGATAATGATAAAATGTTTTTTTAATATTAATCTGAAAAGGCAATAAAAATTGAAACGTGCATATAAAAGTAAGTGAAGATAATAAGGGATGCCAACTTCATATGTTGAAAAAATTGTGTTGAATGGCTGAGGAAATTAATTCTTTTATAAAAATATAAAAAACAGATTGGAATAGTAAAAACAAATTGAGGATAGAAGCATGAAGATTATAAATGTAGGAAACAGAATAGTCAACAGCTATATTTTAAAGCTGTCCAAAGGATATTTATTAATCGATACCGGTTATCCGGAGCAGTTCAAAAGCTTTAAAAAGAGGCTGAGAAAACACAATATTAAATTAGAGGATATTGCTTATATTTTTCTTACACATGCACACGATGACCATGCCGGTTTTTTGAATGAACTGCTGGACAATTGTGACGCTAAGGTGATATTGCATCCACAAGCAGTAAACAGATTGAGAGAAGGAGTTAACTCTTTTGATGGCAGATGTACAGGTTATTTGGCTTTAGCTTTTTGTAGGGTTATGAAAATGTTTGGAAAAGGAGAACATAGGTTTCCACCGGTAGATAGACCTGACAGATATATTGTCTTAGACAATGAGCAACGATCAGCCGTTGAAATGGAGTTGTCAGGTACAATTATTAATCTTCCAGGCCATACAAAAGATTCTATTGGACTGTTACTAAGAGATGGAACGTTGTTTTGCGGTGATGCAGCAATGAATGGTTTCCCCAGTTTAAATAAAGTGACTATATGGATTGAGGATTTAAAAGAATACAAGAAATCATGGGAAGTAATACTTAATATAAATCCTTCTAAAATATATCCTTCTCATGGAAGGGCATTCTTTAAAGAAGACTTGGAGAAAAACATCCATAAGATAGATAGGATAAAGCTGTATCCTTTATAATAATTTGACTTAAAGAGTTATTATGGACTTCAGTCTTTTACACAATCAAAGATTAATGCTGTTTTTCAGAAGGTTAGTTACTTTGAAAACATAATTTACTATGCCGGAAATACAAAAAACGGGGGTATAAAAAATGAGTGCGCATTCTGATTTGGCAAAAGAGCTGTTTCAAAGAGGTTATAACTGTTCACAAGCGGTTTTGGCTGCTTTTTGCGATGAAACGGGACTGGATTTTGATACGGCAGTAAAAATATCATCTCCTTTTGGAGGCGGTATTGGGAAATTACGGGAAGTTTGCGGAACAGTTACGGGAATGCTTATGGTTATCGGTATGAAATACGGATACACTGATCCGAAAAATAAAGAAGCCAAAACAGAGCATTATGAGTTGGTTCAGAATTTGGCAAAGCAATTTGAAAAAGATAACGGTTCAATAGTATGCAGGGAATTACTGGGCCTCTCAATAAAGAATGATAGTCCTGTACCTGAAGACAGAAATGAGAGTTATTATAAAAAGCGTCCTTGTGCAGAACTTGTTGAACAGGCAGCAAAATTACTTGATGAATATATTCAGGGAAATAAAATGGAGTAAAACCGTTACCGTAATTTCAGCAGGTGAGGACAAAATTCTTTTATCCAAATTGAGTTGAATTATTTGGATTATAAGGGTTTTAACAATTGAATTATGATAAAAAAGAGATTGATTATATTTTAATTGAAAGTTTGACGATATAATTTCAATATATATGAGAAAGAGCAGCAAAAAAGATAATTTAAGGTTGGGAGATATTTATGCTGGGTGCAATTGCAGGAGATATTATAGGTTCGTTATTTGAATGGAATAACGTGAAGACAGTTGATTTCGAACTTTTCAACAGTCAGTCCAGATTTACCGATGATACGGTTATGACAATAGCAATAGCTGATGCAATACTAAATAGACTGAGCCATAATAATTATATAGTTAATGAAATTGAAGCAGAAAAAATCTATGCCTATAAGCTCAAAGAATATGGCAGAAAATATCCTAATGTGGGCTATGGTCGAATGTTTGAGCAGTGGCTGTCAAGCGAGGAATTGAAACCATACAATAGCTATGGAAATGGCTCTGCAATGAGGGTTAGTCCCATAGGTTTTGCCTTTGATACTTTGGAAGATGTACTTGAAGAGGCTAAAAGAAGTGCAGTTGTAACTCATAATCACAAGGAAGGAATAAAAGGTGCTCAGGCTGTTGCTGGTGCAGTTTTTTTAGCCAGAACAGGCAACAGTAAAAAAGATATAAAAGATTTTATTGAAAAGAAGTTTGGCTATAATCTTAACCAGCACTTGGACGATATAAGACCTAATTACAAGTTTGATTCATCGTGCCAGGGTTCTGTGCCGCAAGCGATCATTGCTTTCCTTGAGTCGGAAAATTTTGAAGATGCTATAAGGAAAGCTATTTCAATTGGAGGAGACAGTGATACAATAGCTTGTATTGCAGGAGGAATTGCACAAGCATACTATGGGGAGATACCCGGTTTTATTGTCGATAGAGTAAGACTTATTCTCGATTCGGAGTTAAAAAGGATTTTGAACACTTTTAATGATAGATATGAGATCGGGATTAACAAGAGTTAAAAAACTGAATTCTCCTTCTTATATTTTTGATAAACTCTTTTTTTAATATTGTCCACTTAGATTGAATTCCGTTATAATGCATAATATTAATTGGTAAAATACAAATTGTTGACTGATTTTTGAATTATGCTATTTTGTATTATTGCCTTTTTTCCTTTATAAAATCTGATAGTCTATTTATTGAAATAAAAAATACGGAATGGAAGATGAATATGGAGAAAATTGTTACTTTTATAAAGGATGAATTATCCGGCTGGAAGCTGTGGGAGATTTTGTGGATTACCATATCTACCATAGCAATTCTGTTGATTTCTATATACTTGAATGAAAACTTGGCCGGAATTATTATGGCCATAACTGGGGTTATATGTGTTGTACTGACAGGAAAAGGTAAAGTTTCATCCTATGCCTTTGGAATGGTTAATACTGTGCTCTATGCCTTTGATGCCTATGGTGCAAAGTATTATGGCGATGTAATGCTAAATGTTTTATACTATGCCCCTATGAATATAGTTGGCTGGATAATGTGGAATAAGCATATGAATGCAGAAACAAAAGAAGTTGAGAAGAAAAAGTTGAAAGGTACTGGTATTGTAAGTTTATTTATAAGCTCTGCGATGGGAATTTTCCTATACGGTTTGATTTTAAAGAAAATGGGGGGGAATCTTCCTTTTGTAGATGCTTCAACTACAGTACTATCTGTTGTGGCCCAGATTCTATGCGTAAAGAGATATATGGAACAGTGGGTGCTTTGGATTATTATTGACACAGTTTCGGTATACATGTGGGCTGTAGATTTTATGAATGGTGGAGAGAATATTGCAACATTGATTATGTGGTGCATTTATTTGTTAAATGCTGTTTTCATGTTTATTAAGTGGTATAGAGAAAGCAAGAGGAGTGGAAAAAGTGTATAATGTTGGAATATATGGTGGGGTTTTTAATCCGCTGCACTTAGGACATATACGATGTATAATCGAAGCGGCAAATCAATGCAAGGAGTTGCACATTATTATAAGCTGTGGAGTAAATCGCAAGGAGATACCGCCGAGAGTACGGTATCGATGGATATATCAAGTTACAAAACATATAGGCAATGTAAAGATACACTTTCTTGAGGACTATGCACCGGAAAAGACAGCTTATTCAAAAGAGTATTGGCATAGTGATGCACAGAAAGTAAAAGATATGATAGGAAAACCTATTGATGTGGTTTTCTGTGGAAGTGATTATGATGAAAATAGTTATTGGAAGCAGTGTTATCAAGAAAGCGAGCTTTATATTATCAAAAGGAATGGAATCAGTTCCACAGAGATACGAAAGAATCCTTATGCTAACTGGGATAGTATACCGAATGTTGTAAGAGAATACTATGTCAAAAAAGTTCTGCTTATTGGTGGGGAAAGTACAGGAAAATCAACTCTCACTATAAACTTAGCCAATTACTACAATACCAATTACGTTGAAGAAATCGGAAAAGAAATTTCTATGCGTTCAGGAACAGATAGATTTATGCTTCCAGGTGATTTCACTGAGATTCTGCTGGCCCATAAAATGAAAGAACTAGAGGCAATTAAGCATAGCAACAAAGTACTGTTTATTGACACCGATTGTTTGATTACCAGATTTTATATTGATTTTCTGGATGATCCGCAAAATGAAAAGGAGAAAAACAAAGTACTGGCGGATGCAATTTCCAATTTGAACCATTACGATTTGGTATTTTATTTAGAGCCCGATGTGGAATTTGTACAGGATGGAGACAGGCATGCTCAAATAGCCTTCGATCGGGAAAAATATGGAAATCAGATAAAGAGATTATTTGATGAGCGTGGTATAAAGTATATCAGCGTTGGCGGAAGTTACCATGAACGCTTTATGCGTGTCACATCGGAAGTGGATAAATTACTTGGTATTGTTAGATAGAATGATAAGAAATTCATGGATTAAGCAGGTAGAGTATTTTATGTAAACAAAGGGTTTTTAATGCATTAGTTTCTTCTCGAGTGTTGTACCCGGGACACTAATGCTGGAAAACCCTATTTTATTTGTTGCAGAAACATATCAATACAGAAATCTGCATTGATTAATTATCATCAAAATCAATATCAACTATTGCGCCGGTAGCAGCGTTTACTTTTACTTCGTAAACCCCATAGACTACCCTGATTTTTACTTCATAAACCAACATACCATTCTCAGTATCCAGTTCAACTCTGATTACCTGTCCTGGAACTCGTTGCAAAGCTATTTGTACTGCTTGTTGTTGGGTAATTTGGCGATTGTACCAAGGGTTATATGGCATATGGGTATACCCCCTTAATATAAAAAATAGTTTACATAATATAGTATGCAAATATATATAATTTAGTGCTAAAGAATGCCAAGAATATTGACTTGCCGGAAGTTGAGAACATTTATACCATCTATAAGAATTGAACCTCAACATTATCAAAAGTAACATAAAATCAATAAAATTTCACCGATTTGACGGTATTTCCTATAAAAATGCTAAGCATTGGCATATCAATGAATTGCATATGTTTATAAAATAAATCAAACAATAACTTCATGCAATAAACTTTCAAGTTTTTTGGAGATTATAGGAGGAGAAAAGTAGATGTTTAAGCATGAAAAACAATTATTGCATGAAGTTAGAGTAGATGCACCAAATCCCAACTATGCAGCCATGCTGCAGGAGCAATTGGGAGGACCTCAGGGTGAACTAAAAGCAGCTATGCAGTATCTCTCACAAAGTTTACGTATAAAAGATGCTGCCATTAAGGATTTGTTCCTGGATATTGCGGCTGAGGAATTAAGCCATATGGAAATGATAGCTACTACAATAAACCTATTAAATGGACATAACCTGGATGCGCAAAATACTACGGTGGGGAATATCCAGGCGCAGGTGCTTACAGGACTTTCACCCGTGCTTACCAATGCATCGGGACAATATTGGACAGCTGCTTATGTCAATGTAACCGGTGACCTTGCAGCAGACCTTTTATCAAATATTGCTGCAGAACAAAGGGCTAAAGTAGTGTATGAATACCTTTACAGGCAAATAAACGACAAAGGTGTAAGAGAGACAATTGACTTTCTTTTGAACAGAGAGGAAGCTCATAATACTATGTTTAGAGAAGCCTTTAACAGAATACAGGACAGCGGTTCGCAAAAAGATTGGGGTGTTACTCAAGACTCCAAGCTCTACTTTGACCTGTCAACACCGGGTAAATTCTTTGATGTAAGCAATCCTCAGCCACCGAGCTTTAAAAATCCCGATCCAAATGTACAAGATAGCAGTCAGCAACATTAAAAGGAGAATAAATAGCCTGGAATATTTACTTCAGGCTATTTTTTATATAAAAAGTATCATCTAGCACTTTTTTTATATTATTGAGTTTAAGTCGGTATGAGAGCAACTTTCCTGCAAAAAACAGCTTATTGCATAATCAAGCTTTTTTATTAACAAAGATTAGGGACAGAAAATTAAATGTATATACTCTTTGAATTTATATCTTTTCTTGGTGAAATAATAACTCTATAAATCAGATAATAGAGAAACAAAGGAGAGTCTATATGCAGAAAAAACAGACAATGGACGGAAACCAGGCTGCCGCTTATGCAGCCTATGCGTTGACAGAAGTGGCTTCCATATATCCGATAACACCATCCACGCCTATGGCAGAAGCTGTTGATGAGTGGTCTGCCCATGGCAAGAAAAACATATTCGACCAGCAGGTAAGAGTTGTTGAGATGCAGTCAGAGGCTGGAGCGGTTGCCGCCATGAGGGGTGCTCTGCAGTCCGGTGCATTGGCATCTACCTTTACATCGGCGCAGGGACTTCTTATGATGATTCCAAGTTTATATAAATTGGCCGGAGAGCTCTTGCCAGGTGTTCTGCATGTTGCCGCAAGATCAGTGGCAGCGCAGGCGCTGTCTATCTTTGGAGACCATCAGGATGTGATGGCCTGCCGGCAGACTGGAGTTGCCATGCTTGCTTCGACGAATGTGCAGGAAACGATGGATCTTGGTATTATTGCCCATTTATCGGCAATAAAGTCAAGGGTTCCCTTCATACACTTTTTTGATGGATTCAGAACGTCTCATGAATATCAAAAAATCGGTGTTGTTGACTATGAAGACATCAAAAAACTGGTGGATTATAAAGCTATTGAAGATTTCAGAAACAGGGCTTTAAATCCGGAACACCCTGTTGCAAGAGGAACTAATCAAAATCCGGATATTTATTTTCAACAAAGGGAAAGTGCGAACCCTTTTTATAATGCAATACCTGAAATTGTACAAGAATATATGGACAAACTGGGAGATATAACCGGAAGGAAATACAAGCTGTTTGAATACTATGGTGCAGATGATGCCGAATATATCATAATAGCCATGGGTTCAGCCAGTGATACCATATATGAAACAGTAGACTATTTAAATGCAAGAGGTGAAAAGGTCGGTACGGTAAGAGTTCATCTCTATAGACCGTTCTCGGAGAAGCACTTGCTCAATGTTATTCCGAAAACGGTAAAGAAAATAGCTGTGCTGGATAGGACAAAGGAACCCGGTGCTGCCGGGGAACCATTATATCTTGATGTTGTAAAAGCCTTCAAGGATTATGAAAAACCTCCTGTAATTGTAGGAGGAAGGTATGGGCTTTCATCAAAGGACACCAGACCTTCTCAGATTATTGCCGTTTTCAATAATCTGAAAGAAAATACACCCAAAGACAGGTTTACCATTGGAATTGTAGACGATGTAACTCATACATCGCTTCCTGAAGGAGATATAGTAGATACTGCTCCGGAAGCTACAACCAGCTGCAGGATATGGGGGCTTGGCTCGGACGGTACTGTAGGTGCAAACAAGACAGCGATAAAAATAATCGGAGACAATACCGATATGTATGTTCAGGCATACTTTTCCTATGACAGTAAAAAATCCGGAGGTACTACTGTTTCTCACCTCAGATTCGGACCTAAGCCTATAAGATCTTCTTATCTGGTTTATAATGCCAATTACGTGGCATGTCATAATAAGTCCTTTGTGTACCAGTATGATCTGTTGAAAGGCCTGAAGAAGGGAGGTACTTTTGTACTTAACTGTCCCTGGAAAGTTGAAGAATTGGAGGAAAAGCTTCCGGCCACTATTAAAAGATATATCGCCGATAATAATATCCGGTTCTATATCATCGATGCTTTGGCCATTGCTTCAGAACTTGGCTTGGGGAACAGAATTAACATGGTTATGCAGGCAGCCTTTTTCTACTTGTCAAATATAATTCCCGTTGAGGATGCTTTGAAGTACTTGAAAGATTCCATAAGCAAGATGTATGGAAAAAAGGGACAAAATATTGTTGACATGAACATAAAAGCTGTAGATAGAGCTATAGAAGCTCTGGTCAAAGTTGAAGTGCCTGCATCATGGAAAGATGCACAGGATAAAGGCTTACCTGTAAAAGAAGAACCGGACTTTGTGAAAAATATTCAAAGGCCGATGGCAAGGCAAGAAGGAGATGAACTACCGGTAAGTACTTTTGTAGGAATGGAAGACGGAACATTTCCTTTAGGTACTACTGCTTATGAAAAACGAGGTATTGCTCCAATGATACCCCAATGGCAAATTGAAAAGTGTATACAATGCGGTAGGTGTTCCTATGTATGTCCTCATGCAACCATACGGCTTTTCCTCCTTAATGATGAAGAAGTTGCACGAAAACCCGACACTTTCCAAACAAAAACTGCTACAGGAAAAGGCCTTGAACATTTGCAATTCCGTGTTCAGGTAGCACCATTGGATTGTACCGGATGCGGCAGTTGTGCTGATGTATGTCCTGCTAAAGGAAAGGCACTGATTATGCAGCCTGCTGAGCAGGAAATAGAAGCTCAGGCGGAAAATTGGGAGTTCGCCATGACTATCACGGAGAAGTCGGGGCTGATGGACAAAAATACAGTGAAGGGAAGCCAATTCATAAGGCCGTTGCTGGAGTTCAACGGTGCATGCCCAGGGTGTGGAGAAACACCATATATAAGACTTCTTACACAGCTTTTTGGCGACAGAATGATGATATCCAACGCTACAGGCTGTTCATCCATATGGGGAGCTTCTGCACCTTCTATTGCCTACACAACAAATGCAGAAGGAAAGGGTCCGGCATGGATAAATCCTTTGTTTGAAGATGCGGCTGAGTTTGGCTACGGCATGTTCCTTGGAGTAAAGCAGGTAAGAGCTAAACTTGCCGAGCTCATAAAAGAAGCAATGAATTTACTCATTGACGAACGTCTGAAAAAAGCCTTCCAAGGCTGGCTTGATGCATTTGATGACGGGGAAGCATCAAAAACTGCTTCAAAGCAAGTAATAGAAGTACTTGAGGACTATGATTATAAAGGCAATCAATTACTGGAGGAGATCGCTAAAAGAAAAGATTTCCTTGTAAAGAGATCCTTCTGGGTTATCGGTGGTGACGGATGGTCTTACGATATCGGTTTTGGAGGATTGGACCATGTTCTGGCCATGGGAGAAGATGTAAATCTGTTTGTAATGGATACAGAAATTTATTCCAATACCGGCGGGCAGTGCTCAAAAGCTACACCTACTGCTAGTGTTGCAAAGTTGGCTGCTGCAGGTAAAAAGCTTCAGAAGAAAGACTTAGGCCTTATGGCTATGACCTATGGACATGTTTATGTTGCACAGATTGCTATGGGTGCCGATATGAACCAGACTATAAAAGCCATTACCGAGGCAGAGAGATACAAAGGTCCGTCATTGATTATTGCATATTCACCTTGTGTAAGCCATGGAATAAAAACAGGAATGGGAACAAGTATCGCTGAGGAACGAAAGGCTGTTGAGGCTGGATATTGGCATCTTTACAGGTTCAATCCCGAACTTCGCAAGGAAGGAAAGAATCCATTTATTCTCGATTCTAAAGACCCTACCGCAAACTATAAAGATTTTATCAATGGTGAGGTAAGATATTCACAGCTTATGAATGTATTCCCGGATATTGCCGGTAATTTATTTGACCTTGCAGAGCAGAATGCAGCTGAAAGGTTCAATCGATATAAAAAATTGGCGGAACACGGATTATTCTAGAACGAAGAAGGGAAGGCTGAAATTTGAGCCTTCCCTTTTTTACTTTTGATTTGTATCCACGTATTCCTTGGCGTTCCTGACTTGAACTTCGTCAGGAATATTTACTTTGGATTTTGGTTTCATTTTACTGGTATTTGCCCATGCGGCAGTATCGTGATTTTCAATGGGTACATCCATGTGTTTTTCCTTATATTTGTTTTTCGCCATAAGCCCTCCACTGCTATTTATTAAATTGTTTTCTATTAGTATTTCAAAGTATGACACTTCTTAATCATATAATTAATGTAATTTAAGCAACACCAGATTGCACTGGAAGTGTATGAAAGTTAATATCAAAAGCTTTGCTGCAATTGGAAATTTAAGACTTTATCAAGTATTGTCAACCAAAAAGCAAAGAAATGGTTGACAATGAATTTTTTTAGGACTATTATAGATAAAAAACATGGGGGTGGTAAATTGTGGCTAATATTTTGAAACAGATAGAGAGTAGATTGGAGAAAGGTCAACTGATAAGCTTCGAACAAGCAATGGAACTTGCTGAAGCCAATGTAGAAAATGAAAAAATATTTTTATTGGCAGACAGGCTTTGCAAAAGATACAAGGGAAATAGCGTTGAACTTTGCTCCATTATTAACGCAAAGTCGGGTAAATGTTCTGAAAATTGTAAATATTGTGCGCAATCGGCGCATTATAATACCGACATTCAAAGTTACCCTTTAATAAGCACTGAGGAAGTTTTAAAAAGGGCAAGGGAAAATGAGAGGGAAGGAGTTCACCTTTTTGCAATTGTAACTAGCGGAGGAAGTCTTTCATCAAAGGATTTTGAGAAGGTTTTGGATATGATTTCAGTATTGAAAAAAGAGACACGCCTTAAGCTGTGTGCATCATTGGGAAGCATATCTTTTTCACAGGCACTCAGCCTTAAACAGGCAGGTCTTTATATGTATCACCATAATATAGAAACATGCCGGGAATATTACAAAGAGATATGCGACACTCATACCTATGAAGACAGGATAAATACGATAAAGAATGCGAAGGATGCAGGTCTTGAGGTTTGCTGCGGAGGCATAATTGGAATGGGGGAAAGTATGGAGCAAAGAATAAAAATGGCCTTTGAAATCCGTGAACTTGGCATTAAATCTGTTCCTATCAATATTTTAAATCCCGTAAAAGGAACACCACTGGAAAATGTCAAAAGACTGGAACCTTTTGAGATACTTCGAACTATAGCCCTTTTCCGACTGATAATGCCTTATGCTACCATAAGATATGCCGGTGGGAGGTTATCCTTAGGAGAGTATCAGAGCGAAGGATTTAAAGCTGGTATCAATGCAATGATGGTTGGGAACTACCTTACAACCATAGGAAACAAAATTGCAGATGATTTAAAAATGTTGCAAAGTTTAGGGCTTTCCGTATGAGAATGAGTTGTAAAAGAGTGTAATCCAAAAATAAAGTTATTTAAAAATATTGAATAATGACATTGAAGATAGCCGGAAAAATATATAACTCTTGAAGATTTCGGCAAATTAAAGTAAGATATGGTTATAAAAGCTGAATTGGCTTTGATGAAATAAAATTTGAAGCACCATATCGGAATAAAAATGCTCTGAAAAAGTAGTTTTGGTATCAGACAATTGTGAGAAAGCTTTAAAATCAGCTATAGTTTTTAGAGATGATAAAGATACCCTTTAATTTAAGAACTGCTCAAATGTAACCGTTGAATGGTATATTGTGAGGAAGGGCGATAATAAATGGATTATATCAAATTAAGCAAGGCTATGTCTTATGCTTTGAGGCATGCACCGTGGGAATATGAACTGGAGCTGGATGAATATGGATGGGTAAGTATTGAGCAGTTGCTGTATGCCTTCCGGGAGGAAAAGAAATGGTACGAGTTAGATATTAAAGATATTATCTATGTAGTGGACAATTGTGATAAAAAGAGATTTGAAACCGACGGCAAAAGGATAAGAGCTCTCTATGGACATTCAATTCCCCAAAAGATAATAAAGGAATCTATGCAGCCGCCTGATATATTATATCATGGAACAGCAAGAAGGTTCCTGACAATGATTATGGAAAAAGGGTTAATTCCAAAGGGAAGGCAGTACGTTCACCTGGCAGTTGATAAAGATATGGCTTTGCAAGTGGGAAAAAGAAGAGACAGTGAGCCGGATTTACTCGTTATAAACGCTAGAAAAGCATGGAATGAAGGGGTTAAATTTTATAAGGGAAATGAAAGAGTATGGCTGGCTGATTTTATTGAGCCCATTTATATTGAAATTGAATAGCTTATGGATTTATATAGAAAAAAGGTTTGTGATGAAAAGTTTTTGAGCTGTTGACGTGCGTATACATTGCAACTTTGAGTGTCAATATTGGAAAGACGGTTAACTTAATTTTTAAGAAGTTATTTTGAGAAAGATAATGGGTGATAGCAAATGAAGCAGTGTACAATATACACTTCAACCAAATCTGTCCAAGAAATAGTTGAAGCTATAAAACATGAATTTAATGACAAAAAGGTTGAGGTATTTAATAACGGTTATCAAATACGGGTAACATTTAAAAAACTCTTTTCAAGTTATAGCATTAATTTTTCGTTAATGACAGCAGAAAGTGAATCCACAAGATATAAAGATATGATGAACGGTATGTATGGGTATTTTTATCAAATACCTACAAAACATCAAAGTATAAAAGAAAAATTACTTAAACAAATCCAATACTTGAATGCCTGTGTGGGAATTGTATCTGACAGGGAAATTGACAATGATTCTTATCAAAGAATTGTGAACATTCTCTCAAAGCTAAATGCTTTATTGTTTGTTCCGTCAGGGTCTATATTGGATAAGTACGGGAAAGTTATCCTTGATCAAAATGGAGAGAGCCAGGTTGAAGATTATATTGTAACAGCATCATCGGATATACTGGATAAACATGTAGAGACGACAAAATCAGCAGAAGAAAGGAAAAAGAGATCTATTGAGTTGCTAAAAAGCAGGAATATTCCATATATTGAACATCTACCTGTTATTGTTGGAGATGAGCACGCACGCATAAGAGAGAAAGAAGAAATAGCAAAGAGAGCAATAGCTTTGGCTTTAATTGCAACCTATGCAGCTGATTTGGCAAGTGGAAAATCAATAGAAGAGAGCAGGTCTTTTTTGAAGAGTCTTATTGAACGATACAACGCAGAAACTTTTTTTACCGAACGAGAATTGGAGTTTATAAATTCAGATATCATTGATGAAGAGAAATCAATTCAATTTGCATGGGAATATGAATGCCTGTTGGTGCTTTTGTGGGCATTGGGATATGTTAAAGAACTTGATTTTCCAAATAAAATTTGTGATTTAAGTGAAATAATTGGGTATATAAAAGATGCAAAAAATTTTGAAGAATTTTTAGTATCTTCAAATTTAAGGAAAAAACATGAAATTCTTGATGAGGCTGATCTTATTTACCGTTATGACTGGGCTTGCGTAGATGCAAGAATTAAGAACCTGCCCGCACCCGGAGGTCTCGACGATGAAGTTGTGGTTGAAAGGCATAAGGCTCTAAATTGGCTTATTTGCTATTTTGACCAGGAATGGGACGATGTAAGGACGGATACGTAGTTAGAAGCATCTCAATGTTAGAGAAGAGCTTTAAGATGTATCACAGATAATGTGAATCAAATTTTGAATTGGCAGTTGCATTTTTTTCTGAAATAAACTTAAATAAAGTTGAGAAAAAATTTATAAACAGGAGGGGTTGATTATGAAAAAAATAGAGCTTGCAGACGGAGTATATATGCTGTCCATGAATGTGGAAAATATTTTGTTTGAAGGTATGTGGGATTTGGCTAACGGTGTTACGTTGAACTCTTATATAGTTAAGGGCGATAAAACTGCTGTTATTGACGGTGTTATAGGTTGGGACGGGATACCGGAAACTTTGTATAAAAATTTCGAGGAAATGAATTTGAATCCTAAGGAAATAGATTATCTGATAGTTAATCATATGGAGCCGGACCATTCGGGATGGATTGAGAATTTTAAAAAGGTCAATGATCACTTAACAATAATATGCACAGATAAAGCGGCAAAACTGATAAATTCATTTTATGGCAATGAAGTCGAAATAAGAGTTGTCAAGGAAGGAGATACTTTAGATTTAGGCAAAGGGAAAAAATTAAGTTTCCATCCGTCGCCAAATGTACATTGGCCTGATACCATGCTTACTTATGAATCAGGAACAAAAACCCTGTTTTCGTGTGATATGTACGGAGCCTTTGGAAAAATAGGCGAACATTATTTTGATGATGAATTGACTCCTGAAGAAGTTGAGTTTTTTGAAAAGGAAGGTATCAGATATTTTTCAAATGTCATGGGAACGTTTACACCCATGGTGAAAAAGGCAATAGAGAAGACAAAAGAATTAGATATAAATATTATAGCTCCCGGACATGGACCGGTTTATAGAAAAAATCCCCAGAAAATTATTGATGACTATTTAAGATTTTGCAAATATGCAGAAGGATACGGAAAAAAAGAAATCTCCATATTGTGGGGGTCAATGTATGGAATGACTGAAAAAGCAGTCAATTATGCAGAAAAAATTCTGGAAAGAGAAGGTATTAAGGTAAATAAACTCAAGATGCCTTTGGAGACTGAAAGTGAAATGCTTGCTACTGTTTTCCAATCAGCTGGTATAATAGTTGCTGCACCTACCTATGAATATAAGTTGTTTCCACCGGTAGCTGCAGCTATGGAAGAAATAGGAAGGAAGAAAGTTGCCGGAAAATCTGCTTTGTATTTTGGTTCTTTTGGATGGTCCGGCGGTGCTGAAAAAGAATTGAATGAAATAGTTGATAGAAACAGAATGAAATGGGACTTTGTAGACACTATTGAATTTGAAGGTTCTCCAAAAACAGAGGATCTCAATAGAATTGAGGAAGGTATTTCAAAACTGATTAAGCAAATTGAAGCGAAAATATCATAAAAAACTTAATTGGTTAAGGGTAAATACATTTATATGACTTAGTGAAAAAACTTCCGCTGAAATATTGCTATAACATTTATGCTATGCATAATGTCGCGCAAAAGCGGAAGTAATTTTTCACTTTTGTATATATTAGTTATGGAAAATTTTTAATTACGGAATATCCAGTAGATTACTATGCTTAATTTCCTTCTGCCAGCCATGCAAACCCTTTTGCAAAATATTTATTCCAGAATTCCATATTGTGACTGCCTGTGTCTTCGATATAAGTAACTTTTACATCGTGATTGGACAAAAACTGGTAAAACTGGCGATTGTCTTCAATTAAAAAATCTTCGGTTCCGCAGGCCATATAAATATCCGGGATGTTTTTTCCCTGCTGTTTTAACTTCTTTACGAGAACTTCCGGGTTGTTGTCACTTTCAATAAGCCGGTCTAAATCACCAAAACAATTCCGATAATAGTAGTAGTTTGCGAACTGATTTTCTTCACCGGGTTTCATTCCAGCTATTCGATGTATAATTAGTGCAGAGGAAAGGGCGACAATTTTTCCAAAAGTTTCAGGGTATGCAAGACCTGTGTGCAAGGCACCGAAACCGCCCATGGATAGTCCGCTGATAAATGTGTCTTCTTTACTCATGCAGAGTCCGAAGGTTTTTTGAAGATACTGAACCAATTCTGACCCGACAAATGTGCAATATTTGCCGCCAGTTGACTGTGAATCCAGATAAAAGCTATTTTCACCGTTTGGAAATATCAAAGCAAAGTTGTATTTTTCACCCAGGTCATAAATCCGGTTCCATCCACTTCCATGGCCTGAATAACCGTGTAAAACAAATACTGTTTTACATTTTCGATTATAATGAGGATTATTTTCTTGAGCAAGCGTATCGTTTGGCATGTACATTTTAAAAGAAACTGGACGTATTAAAGAGTGTGAATAAAAGCTAATTTTTAATTCGGCCATATCATTTTTCCTTTCTTCAAATTATAATTTTATACCATAGGAAATTTTATAAAACAATATGTTTGATAACTTTTATTTTGATACAAAATGTTTCAGAAATCAATCTTTTTGCATTTGTAATTAATTTGCTATTATTAATTTAAAAAAAAAGCCGATTAATAATATGTATTATTTTTAGTTTCATTTATGATGCTATTAAAAAATTTTCGTAATAATTGCATATCAATAAATTTACAGACTATAGAGAGGAATACCTGATTGTTATCAGTCAATAGTGTAAACTCTGACTAGCTGAGAAATTAACAGCGTTACTGCTCAAATAACAAAAGTAAATATAAAAAGCTATATATCAATGTTATGCCAATGATAAATTGATAAATACAATAGGCAAATGTATGCTTATTGGGTATATTTAATTTATCCAGGAGGATATTTATGAAAAAAATAAAGCGAGACTTACAAAGTAAGAACATTATAAAGATAGTTATATTTTCTATAATAATTTTTTTACTTGTATTTTTGACACTTACCTTCTCAGCTTTACTGATAGGATCAGTATCCGGTGTTTCAGCAACAATTATTCTTATTGCAGCTTTGATTTTTGAAGTCATTGGATTTATAACAATATTGACAGTTCTATTTAAGTTTTTTCGTTCCGTTGATTCGGTAAATTCAAAAGTTCAGTCGCTTGCTCATGGAGATTTGAAAGCGGATGATATTCTCAAGGAAGAGAGTTTTGGTCTCAGTTTGCTGACTGAAACTTTTAATGACATGAAATCCAATCTTATTAATTTTATTTCGTTGACCAAAGTTAATATAATAACTATATCCGATGCTATTGAGAGCTTGTCAAAAAGTATGGATAGAAGTTACATGGGCAATAAGCGAATAGCAGCCAGTATGGAAAATGTAGCCGAAAGGGCTAATGATCAGGCGAAGCTTATGGGCGATGCCATGGCTGGCATTGATGAAGTAAAAAACAGAATAGAAATTATTACCGAGAGTATTGAAAAGTTTGAGAAGTCGGTTGAAGAATCGGTACGTGCAACGGCATCGGGGGTAAAGAATCTGGAGGAGTACTATAAACAGGTTAATATTATTTCGGATAATTTGAACAGTACTTCAGAATATATTAAAAAATTGAATGCTGATATAACACAGATAGATAATATTGGTAAACTTATTACCAAGACCAGTGAGCAGTTGAAACTTTTAGGGCTTAATGCTTCAGTTGAAGCGGCCAAAGCAGGTGAATCGGGTAAAGGTTTTTCTGTTGTAGCTCATGAAATGAATTTGCTGTCGGCAGCAACCAAAGAGAGCGTTGGCAAAATAAGTGATATACTGAAAAATATCCAGGATAGAAGTGAACTTGTAAGCAAAAGTATAGATGAGTGTGTGGAGAGTTATGATGTCAGCAAAGATATATTTAAATCTATCAAACAGTCTTTTGATATTATCTACAATAATGCAAATGTACTTGAAGCGGATATAAAGAAGGTTCACAACGAAGCAAATTTAATCAATTCAAGTGCACACGAGATTAATGAAAAAAGTCAGGAACTTTATAAGATTTCGGAAGATATATCAAATAAAACCAATGAGGTTTCAGCAGTAACCTTAGAAGAATTGGAAGAATTGCAGAAGATTAATATAAGCACTTCATCGTTGAATCATATGCTTGAAGGATTTGAAACACTAATTGAAAAATTCAACACATCGGTAGTTCCGGTTGATGCTGATAGTGAAAAGCAATTGCGAATTGCCTTTGTGAGTCCTTTGGATAATGAGTTTTGGTATGTTATTCGTAATGGTGTCTTGTATGCCAAGAAGGAACTGGCTAAAAAGAATGTAGTAATAGATTTTTACGGCATTGAGGAAGATGTAGGACCTAAAATTAGGGAATCCTTTAAAGAGGCAATGGACAATAATGTCGATGGTATTATTGTAACGGGCTTTGATCCTCTTCTTGCTGAGTTGATTGAGCAGGCTTATCAAAAGAATATTCCCGTTATGACCTTTAATGTTGATTTGCCGGTAAAATCAAAGCGTATTGCTTATTTTGGGCCGGATATAAGTTTAACTGGAGTTGTTACTGCCCGTGCTTTATCAAAAACTTTGGGCGGAAAAGGTGAAGTTGCTATTTTAACAGGTAGCGGAAGGGTATTTTGGGAAAATGAGACTTTGGCTGCACTTAAGAAATACAAGGGTATAAAGGTAACAGTAAAGGAAGGCTGTGCAGATGATATTGAACTTTCTTATACTGTAGCAAAAGAACTGCTCACAAAGAATAGTAAAATACGTGCGATGAGTGTTCATGGTGTTGGAATGTTTGGGGCTATCAGAGCTATTGAAGAGCTTGACCTTGTGGGCAAGACCTTTATTGTAAGTTGTTTCTACGGCAAAGAAGTAGCAAGATATATCAAAAAAGGAATAGTTTGTGCTGCTATAAGTCATGATCCGTTTGGACAGGCTCACGATGCGATTATTCATATGTACAACATGTTAGTTACAGGGCAAAAACCTGAAGGTGAACATATTTGGTCACGTCTGGAAATAATAGATAGAAAGAGCATTTATGACTTACTTTAGTTTGTATTGCGGTTTTTAGCTTTTATATATAGCAGAGAATAACAAATATAGTTTTGTTTTTGCCTATAAACAAAACTATGTTTGTTTTTATATCCATTTCTTTTTTTAAAATAATTTTAAATTGCAGATTGCAATAGTAAATAAAAAATATTTTTAAAGATTTTTTATTTTACTTATTTATCAGTTATTTAATAAAACTTATTGTAATTAATTTTTTAAAATAGCCGATTAATAATATGATATGTTTTGATAGGAATAACTGAAACGTTCTGAAATGATTTGTCAGAAAGCAGATTGGTATTTTTTATATAGTATTTCAAATCTATTTCTTACTAGTACAACTGACTGTTCCAATAGAGTTTATGAAATACTTTATAAAGTTTGTTTTAATAACGGGTTTTTTATACTGAAAATAACAAGAAGTAGACATAAAATTTAATTACATATATTTATGTTAACAAATATATTCTATAAATGCAGTAGATGAAAGTCTGCTGATTGTTAGCTATATTGTAATAGGAGGACGTTTATGAAAAATGCTAGACAAAGTATACGCAGCAAAAACATCATAAAATCAATACTGTTTTCCATTGTAGCTTTTTTATTTGTATTTGTAACACTTACAATTTTAGCTTTACTCCTAGGAACTTTATCAGGAATTTCTTTAAGAATTACTCTTACTGCAGCTTTGATTTTTGAAGCTTTAGGATTCATAATATTATTGACGGTTTTGTTTAAGTTTTTTAGGTCTATTGATGCGGTTAATAACAAAGTTCAATTACTTGCCAGTGGAGAACTGAAAGCAGATGATATTCTCAAGGAAGATAGTTTTGGATTAGAGGTTTTAACGGTGGCTTTTAATGACATGAAGTCAAATCTGCTCAATTTCATTTCATTGACCAAAGTTAATGTAATAACTATATCCGATGCCATTGATAATCTGTCAAAAAGTATGGATAGAAGTTACATGGGCAATAAACGAATAGCAGCCAGTATGGAAAATGTTGCTGAAAGGGCCAATGATCAGGCAAAGCTTATGGGTGATGCCATGGCTGGTATTGATGAAGTAAAAAATCGAATAGAAATTATTACCGAGAGTATTGAAAAATTTGAGAAGTCGGTTGAAGAATCGGTACGTGCAACAGCATCAGGAGTGGAAAATCTGGAGGAGTACTATAAGCAGGTTAATATTATTTCAGATAATTTGAACAGTACTTCAGAGTATATTAAGAAATTGAATGCTGATATAACACAGATAGATAATATTGGTAAACTTATTGCAAAAACCAGTGAACAGCTGAAACTTTTAGGGCTTAATGCTTCAGTTGAAGCGGCCAAAGCAGGCGAATCGGGTAAAGGATTTTCTGTTGTAGCCCATGAAATGAATTTGCTGTCGGCAGCGACCAAAGAAAGCGTTAGCAAAATAAGTGAAATACTTAAAAAAATTCAAAATAGAAGTGGGCTTGTAAGCAAAAGTATAGATGAGTGTGTGGAGAGTTATGATGTCAGCAAGGATATATTTAAATCCATCAAACAGTCTTTTGATATTATCTACAATAATGCAAATATACTTGAAGCAGATATAAAGAAGGTTCACAACGAAGCAAATTTAATCAATTCAAGTGCTCATGAGATAAATGAAAAAAGTCAGGAACTTTATAAGATTTCAGAAGATATATCAAATAAGACCAATGAGGTTTCGGCAGTAACCCAAGAAGAATTGGAGGAATTGCAGAAGATTCATATAAGTTCTTCATCGCTGAGTCATATGCTTGAAGGATTTGAAATACTAATTGAAAAATTCAACACATCGGTAGTTCCGGTCGATGCTGACAGTGACAGGCAATTGCGAATTGCCTTTATCTGTCCTTTGGATAATGAATTTTGGTTTGTTATTCGTAAAGGTGTCTTGTATGCCAAGAAAGAACTGGCTAAAAAGAATGTAGCAATAGATTTTTACGGTATTGAGGAAGATGTAGGGCCTCAGCTTAGGAGATTGGTAAAAGAAGCAATAGACAATAATGTTAATGGTATTATTGTTCCGGGTTTTGATCCTCTTCTTGCTGAGTTGATTGAGCAGGCTTATCAAAAGAATATTCCCGTTATGACCTTTAATATTGATTTGCCGGTAGAATCAAAGCGTATTGCTTATTTTGGGCCTGACATCAAATCAACCGGAATTGTGGTTGCTCGAATTATGGCAAAAGCATTAGACGGAAAGGGAGAAGTAGCATTCTTGACAGCTGAGGGAGATGATTTCGGAAGAGAGAGTACTTTGGCTGAACTCAAGAAATATAGAGGTATAAAAGTTGCAGCACAGGCATCATGTGCAGACAATATAGAACTTTCATATGCTACAATAAAAGATCTGCTCACGAGAAACAGTAATATACGTGCCATATCGGTTTACGGAGCCGGATTGTATGGTGCAGTCAGGGCTGTAGAAGAACTGGGATTAGTAGGTAAAACCCTAATTATAAGTTGTTTCTATAACAAAGATATAGCTGAGTACATTAAGAAAGGGGTAATATATGCAGCTATAAGCCATGATCCCTTTGGTCAGGCTCATGATGCCGTTATTCATCTTTATAATATGCTGGTTACCGGACAAAGACCTGAAAGTGATGTTATTTGGGCAAACATCGAGATAATAAATAAAAACAATATCTACGATTTGCTTTAGTTTATTGGAATTAGTAAGTTTGGGGATGGAAAAAGTTTTAGTTACAGACAGGTAAAGATTCTCCTTCTTGGCAGAATTTAATTATTGATTGCCGGGAAGGAGAAAATTTTATGTAAACAAATTATTTATGTTATACTTAACATTTATTGGATTTTAAAAGGAATGATGTAATAGTATTTACTTTTGTGCAAAGTTTACATAATATATTTGAATTTCTATGGCCATTTATTATTTTTGTTAATTTCTATCTATTTATATAAGTCAATGCATTTGTTTAATGGATTTGAATATATTTAAATTTGAGTCTTAAACATTAAATACAATAAAAGATATTAATATTGTGTATTTTAATTTTGCAAAAACATACATAAAATAGTAGTAACAATAAACAAAATAAAAAATGTTTTGAAAATAAGTAGAATTGAATAAATATAAAATTTCATTTTTTAATAAAATGTCTGTCTTATTAATAAAATACTTTTTTTATTATTAAAGATAAAATAAGTAAAAACTGTGGGGGGTAAAAATGATAGATGCTTTCAGTAAAAAAGTTACCGGTTTAATTAAGAAAAATCTAAATGATATCACTCCTGAAAAAGAAGAAGTTATAGATTACGGCATTAAAATACTTGTTTACGAGACAATTGTTATAGCTTCTGCTTTTTCTGCCGCACTATTTTTCGGAGTTTTTAAATATTTTTTGGCGGTATTTTTAATCTACAGTATTTTGCGAATGGTAGAGGGCGGGGCTCATATGAATTCACGCATAAAATGTATTGCAACATATGCTGCTATAATCTTTGGATCTATATTTCTATCGAAAAATATTTATATTGCCAGTCCATACTATTCTATCCCAGTCTTTTTGATAAACTTTTTTGCAGCATATAAATATGCACCCGGAGATTCATTGGAAAAGCCTATATTAAAGAAAAAACTTAAGGTTAAACTAAAAGTGTTGTCACTGATTGTGATTACAGTACTTTCTTTAGGCTCATTTATCCTATGGTATTCTGACAAAATTCTCTTTAATGCTGCTTTAATTACATCATTATCAGTAACCTTTCTCTTGTCTCCTATAGGCTATAGATTTGCAAAATGCCAAAGAGGAAGTTAGATTAGAGATTAAATTTGTAAAGGTTATATATGGGGGGTGACATTATGATTAAGAGAAAAGTGCCTTATTTCCTTAGTACCATTCTTGCACTGTTGGCAGTATCTGCTGCATCTTTATCGGCTTCTACCAGTTTCCCGTTTGTTGCCTATCAGCCGAAAATGCCGAAATCTTTAATAAAAGAAAATTAACTAGCATGATAATTGATTGATAATAAAAAAGCAATTTTGAGATTTTGTCAGAAACCACTGGTTTTGAGCCTTTTATTGGTTAATGTTATGGGAAGTTTGGGTCTATCGGATATTTTCCGATAGACCTTTTTCTATCATAAAAAATACATTCATAATTTTGGTCAAATCGTTGAGCGTCAGAAAGACGGTAATGATATTGAAGAGCAAAAAATAAAAGAAGATCTACAGATGTTTGGTAATATGGTTATGAGTATATCAATGAAATATCTAAAGAATCAAGCTGACGCAGAAAATATAACCCAGGAAGCGTTCTTAAACTTTTCCTAAGCAGTAAAGAATTCAGAAGCTTAAAGTGTAAAAAAGCATTGCTTATGAGTGTAACAAAAAATCTTTGAAAGATTATTTAAAGTCAGCATTCGAACACTAAAAACGCTAAGAATCAGTATACCCACTAATCCTGGAAGTTTCAACTTTGTAAAGATGGCATTCGCCAGTAATCCAAGTATTATCATAATAGCTAAGCTTGTAAGCATAGATATTATCCTATTTGCTTATATAAAATAAAAATTCCGGAGTGTCGAGCTACTCCGTTTTGACCTCTTTTACTTCGTTCAAAAGAGGTCAAATGTTCAAGCACGCAAAACGGATATTTTTAGCATACCAGATAAGCTTACACGTAATTAATACGGTAAACATCTTTCATAAAAAAATCCCAAAAGATTTTTTAAAAGCTTTATAGATTCTTTATAATTTTCATCTAAATTATTTATCAAAGATAATAATTTGATGAGAGGATGGACAAAATGCCAGAGTTGATACTTGAAACAAGGAATTTGAAAAAATACTACGGAAATCAGCTTGCTGTAAAAGACGTTTCATTGAAGATTCCCAAAGGAACCATATATGGACTTCTTGGCCATAATGGAGCAGGAAAGTCTACAACATTAAAGATGATAACAGGTTTGATGAAGCCGAGTGAAGGTGAGATTATTGTCTTTGGCGAACCATGGCAGCGAAAACATCTTTTGCGGATAGGGTCGCTTATCGAAACACCGGCATTGTACGGTAATCTGACTGCAGAAGAAAATCTATTGGTGCATACAAAGCTTATGGGAATACAGAGAGAAAAGATTTATGAAGTTCTTGAGTTGGTAGATTTAAAAAATACCGGAAAAAAACTTGCTTCTAAGTTTTCAATGGGAATGAAGCAGAGGTTGGGAATTGCGATAGCACTTATTGGCGACCCTGAGTTGTTGATTCTTGATGAACCTACCAATGGCCTTGATCCGGTCGGAATTCAGGAGTTAAGAGATTTAATTTGCTCTTTTCCAAAAAGAGGGATTACAGTGCTTCTTTCAAGCCATATATTATCTGAAGTTTCTCAAATTGTTGATAATATAGGCATTATAAGCGAAGGCATACTCAAATACCAAGGTAAGATAAATCCTGACGAAAACCTTGAGAAATTGTTTATGAGAGTTGTAAAGGGGGAGAATTAAGATGATTGATATAGTACGTTCAGAATTACTTAAATATAAAAGAACTTTTATGAGAAAATTAATTGTTTTTGCTCCTTTGTTTTTTGTATTATATGCAATACCTCAAAAGATATATATACCTGCTGATTTCATTCATCCATGGTATCTTCTTATAGATTTAATCTATAACTGGTGGCCTGTAATCTTTATTCCCCTTGGCATGGCATTATTTGCAGCATTAATTGAATCGCAGGAAAAAAAGGCTGGAAATTATCGGAGTTTACGTGCACATAATGTTTCTCCGGCTTCCATATGGGTATCTAAAATAATAGTCATGGCAGGGCATACCTTTCATACCACAATAGTTCTTATCATTGCAATATTGCTCTGTGGCTTTATAATAGCCGGAGGAACAATTCCGTGGCTTGAGCTGTTTGCCGGAGGATTTGTTATATGGCTGGTAACTCTTCCGTTAATACCGATACAATTATGGGCTGCAACCTGGAAAGGAACGTTCTTTAGCATGGCAATAGGTTTTATAGGACTCATTGCCGGTGTTTTGGCAGCACCGAAATCCTATTGGCTATATGTGCCATGGAGTTGGGCTACAAGACTTATGTGTCCGATTATAGGTGTGCACCCTAACGGTACTTTATTAAGTGCATCAGACCCGCTTAGAGATATTTCTGTAATACCAAAAGGGATTATGCTGTCCGTTGTAGTATTTATACTATTTACAATGATTACTTCCGTCTGGTTTACCGGAAGGGAGGTAAAATAGTGAAAATATTGGCATCTGAATGGATTAAAACCCGGCGAACTCCCATAAGGTGGATTGTATTTTTAGCACCGCTTATTTTTGCAGCTTTTGTTATCGGATATTATTCATTGAGAACAATATCGACAGATATTCAAGCATCAATCTATCAAGTATTTTTTGGAGTTTGGACAATAATAATCATACCTTTTGGCTCAGGATTAATACCCGGTCTTATGATACAACAGGAAGAATCGGCAGGCGGCTTTAATGGGCTTCTTGGAAGTAAATCACCACGACAAAAGTTGTATCTTGGAAAACTTACAATTCTTATTCTATCAGCTACAGGAAGTATTATGGCTGCTACAATATTACTTGTGCTTGGATTTAATGTTTTGCTAAAGCTACCAATATCATGGCCCATTTTCATTGCAGGTGCAATTATGGCTGCCATTGGAACAATTCCATTACTGGCAATTCAATTGTGGATAAGCTTTGCTTGGGGAATGGGGGCGTCGATAGGAATTGGCGGAGCAGGGCTGTTAATATCTGCACTAATGGGTACAAGTCTTGGAGATGAAGTATGGCAGTTTGTGCCATGGGCATGGCCAATAAGATTATCAATGCTTCCGGGGGGATACTTAATATATGAACCGGGCAAGGATATCCTAACAAATACCGGTATTTTAATCAATCAAGCCATTATTGGAATTATGATTTCCCTTATGTTTTTTTCAGTTGTGTTGTTCGGAGGACTGCATTGGTTTAAAAGATGGGAAGGAAGAAAAGAATATGAATAAAAGGTACGAAAAGAGGTTATTTGATGAGCAGAATTCTGATTATAGATGATGAAAAGAAGCTTGTAATGTTACTTGAAGATGAACTCAAAGCCAGAGGGCATGAAGTAATGGTAGCCTATGATGGGGAGGAGGGAATCAAGCTTTCCAAAAAGCAACCGGATCTTGTTCTATTGGATATTATGATGCCCGGTATGGATGGCTTTGAGGTTTGCCGAACTATCCGTGATGAAGTATTATGTCCCATTATCTTTTTGAGTGCAAAGCTGTCTGAAATTGACAAAATTAAGGGCTTAAATCTGGGAGGAGATGATTATATAACCAAACCTTTCGGACTGCGTGAGCTTATGGCAAGGATTGATGCCAATTTAAGGCGTGAGAAGAGGGCTCAATATATTAGTACTGAAAATAAGAGAACAAGGCTATATTTCGGAAAGCTCAATTTAGATTTAAAGGAGCGTACTGTTAAAATAGATGGTAAGCCTATTGCACTGACAAAGCGGGAATATGATATTATTGAGCTTCTTGCTACACACTCAGGACAGGCCTTTTCGCGGGAACATATCTATGAAAAAATTTGGGGCTATGATGCTGAGGGAGATTCCTCAACTGTGGTTGAGCATGTAAAAAAAATCCGTGCGAAATTAACAGCTGCCGATCCTTCCGTCGAGTACATTTCTACAGTATGGGGCATCGGTTATAAGTGGAACAAAATCTAGGACGGGAGGAAATTTTAATTATGAAAAATAGACCGCTTATAACTCAATTTAGGATTTCCTTTGCTTTGATTGTGTTGTCAAGTATAGCGGCAACAGTTATAACCTACATTCTTGCTGCTGTTTTATATATCAATGCTGAGTATAAAGTTATTTGTCCGGCCAATTATTATGAAAAGCAAATTCCCGGAATTGAGGAATATATCCGGCGGAATGATACCAAATTACTTATACCGTCTTTTCAAAGCAATTTGGAAAAAATTATTCCGGATAGCGGAATAGGTTATCAAATTGTGGATGCAGAAGGTAAAATATTATATGGAACAATTAATGAAAAAATTATACAAAACCGTGATGAGTTATATGAAAAGATTAATACAAGTATAGGGTGGCAAGGGAGTTATGTTCGGATAGTACCCATCATTGAAAATGAAGGCAGAATATCCGGGGCTGTATTGCTTTCTTATCAGGTCAAAGCGACTTATACAGACAGTTCTGCCAGGTGGTGGTTGATGCCTTTAATTATACTTGCTCTTTTTTCGCCCTTTATATATATTGTTATTTTTACGTTTGTGTTTTCAAAGATTTTTACCGACAATATTAACAAGCCGCTAAAGTTATTGATGGATGCGTCAAGAAAGATTAGGGAGAAAGATCTTGATTTTGAAATCAATTACTCTTCAGAAAATGAATTGGGCAAGCTCTGTAATGCTTTTTCCGAAATGAAAGATGAATTAAAGAACTCTCTGTCTACACAGTGGAAGTTGGAACAGGAGCGGATAGAAATGGTTGAGGCCTTGGCTCATGACCTTAAAACACCGCTTTCAATAATACAAGGATATTCTGAGGCCCTTATTGATTCTTATACTGAAGGAGATGAGCGATTACACAGATACCTTGCAACTATTTTGGAAAATGCCCAAAAAGGAACGAAACTTGTACAGCAAATGCAATACACATCGGAAGTGGAGAGAAGTGCTGCACAGCTTAATCTTACAGTCGTGGATATTCCATCATTTATAGAAAGAAAAGTGAGTTATTACCAATTGTTGGCGTCAGAAAAGAAAATTGGAATCACCACACAGATACAGGGAGAAGTACAAAAACCGATTTCTATTGATGAAGAAAAGTTGGAGCGGATACTTGATAATGTTGTGTCCAACAGCCTGCAATATACACCGGAGGAAGGAAGTATTCAAATATCTGTAAAAATGGAACCGGATAGAGTATTTTATGAAATTATCGATTCGGGGATTGGCTTTAGTAAAACAGATATTGAGAAGGTTTTCAGGAAATTTTATCGAGGTGACCGGGCGAGAAGCACCGACGGACATTCCGGGCTTGGATTGTATGTTGCAAAACAATTGGTTGAACAACTGGGTGGCTCCATAGAAGTATATAATACCGCTACTGGAGGAGCCGGTGTGAAATTTTGGCATAAAGTGTTTGGCTGATAGTAAAGTAAAAAAGCAGAATTAGACCATAACAAAAACGCTATTTGTTTTTTGAAACTCAATGGCGCTTTTGTCTGGCTAAAACTAATATAGTAATGATCTATTGGTATCAGCAGAGAATATTTTCTTTTTATTAATATAATTTTGTTTTTCTGATTATAGCAGTAAATTGTATACGTTATAACACTATAATAATACTTTGCTATATATTTCTATCATTAATTCTTCCACACGCTTGTAATCCGGTTCATCGGGAAGGGGGGTATTTTCGGCGGCTGTTTTGAACCTTTGCTCATACTCGTCCACCATTTCAAATATATCGCTGTACTTATATTTACCGTTACGTATATCAAGGAATAATTCACGTTCTTTTTCTCTAAAGGTATTGATTCCTTTACCCTCAAGGACTTCTGTGCCGGTAATCAAAAGCCGTATTAAATGCATTGCGTGCTTGTTAAGGTGAAGTTCATCCTTTTTACTGTTTCTGTGATTCAGTTTGGAGTAATCCTTTACAATGTTACTCATTTCTGCGTAGATATTTTTAAAGTCTCTTAAGGGATAATGCTTGAGGTTAATATCGATAAATATCTCCGTGTCCATATCTTCTCTATCCGATTCATCAATATAAAGATGGATTTCACTACCGGTAAAGCTCTTATAGGTACGTTTCAAGTGCTCCATTTGTCCTAAAATACTGTTAAGAATGTGTTTTTCCTTTTCAGCTTGAGGATAACTATCCCTTGCAAGGGCATTTTGCAGCCTCCTGAGCTGTGCAGTTGCATAATTGCCGAAACTATGAATAACTCTTTTGGATAAGAATAAATCGACATTATCCCTTAGAAGTTTTCCCTCTTTTGTTATTACAAAGAGGTGTTCAGGCTTTGTACCCAAGATTTCCAAAACGTTTGGGTTGCAATTAAGGCACAGAGAAATAAACTTTTTGAGTCCGTAAATTACAGTGTCTGTAGCTCTATCTTCAAACTGCTCAAAACTTGATAATCCCATAATATCTTGCTTTCTTTCAATGGTGACACCTCTGATATCAATATCGCTGGTACCGACATTTGTACCGTAGGCAACTGAGCCGGCTGCGGTAAGTATTAAAATATTACTTCCAAGATGCGGATCTGTCCTTAAGAAATCATAATCACTTGAATTCAATTTATCTTTTATGTATTGTATATCCATGTGTCCTCCTTACAGATACTTAAGAGCATTGGTTAAAAGAAATGTTTTTGTACTAAGATTGTTAAATGTAAAATCTCTCATATATATCTCTCCTAAATTGGTTGTACGCTAAATTATACCATACCGATAATTTAAATAATAATGAAAATTTATTGTAAATTGGCTTTGTAAGAAATTGTTTATATAAAATTTTTGCCCTGAAGTTAATTTGATACAAATTATATCAGTAGATTGAAATGATTAGTATTTTTTAATATTCAGTAGTTTATATTGACAAGCGATGGAATAAAGAATGATAATGTTTATATACGGTACGAAAATTTAAATAGTTCTCCAATAATTTAAATTCGATTATATTTCCGGTGTTGTCAAAAATTATGTTTATATAAATTACATTTTAACTAATTATGAGAGGAAATAGGGGTATGAAAAACATATTGGTTTTATTCTTTACAACATTTATTTTGGCATTCACAATTGGATGTGCAAATTCAGATAAATATTTAATAAATCGTTTAGCAGCTCAAGATAGCATTGAATTCGATACTTCATCTGAAGAGAATAAAAGCGAAAAAGATGAAATGGAAGTTAATGTTGTCGACATTAGGGATGGCAGCAGTATTGATACAGCAAGGTTTGTTATTGTGGACCTTAATAAAGAGTTTAGCATATCAAAAGAGAACAATACAATAACAAACATACCTTATAAAGACGTGTCAAAGGCCAGTGATTATCCGTATGGGTATACAACAATTACATACGCTGACGGCTATTATCCTAAAATTGACCATAACTTCAAATTTACATCAAGGGGAGGTTCAAAATTAACTATAGAACTTACCCCAATTGATAAGGCGGATGATAAATCTTTTACTGAAGTATTTCACATAAGCAGTGATGTTGAAATGGTTGAATTTTTGAACCATTATAATTTAGTACAATATGGTGATTATCTAAAATCCCGGGATGTGCCGGATTTAACAACTCGAGCTTCTGAGATGGACAGAGGAAATAGCGGATTGAAAGTAAATGCTGTAAATATTAAAGATGGCAGAAGTATTGATGCTGCAAGATTTATTATCATTGATCTTAATAAAGAGTTTTATATAGCTGAAGGAAATAACATAATAGCTGAAGTACCTTATAAAGAAGTGCTAAAGGCCGGTTATTATCCTTATAGATATACCACAATTACATATGCTGACGGCTATTATCCGAGAATTGACCATAACTTGAAATTAACATCAGAAGGAGAAGGTAGTGAGTTAACCATAGAGCTTACTCCAATTGGAGAATTTGATAACAGCTCGTTTAATGAAATATTTCACGAAAGTAATGAGTCTGAAATGACTGAGTTTTTAAGATATTACAATTTTACTGATTGATATATGTATTGTGAAAAGTATATCTGTTGATTTAAAACTTATCATGTTTCAAATAGAATCAAGTAAAAAAATGTGAGGAAGAATAACAGAATGGATATATGGGATAAATTGTACAGGGAAGCATTAAAAGTTCAAAAGAGCAGAACCGTCTCGCCTTTTATTGATGCTGGAAGTGTGGCTGCGGCAATTCTGACCAAAGCCGGAAATATATATGTTGGAGTTTGCATTGATACTGCATCGGGATTAGGGATGTGTGCAGAGAGAAATGCAATGGCTAATATGATTACACACGGTGAAAGTCAGATTGACAAGGTAGTGGCAGTTATACCGGATGGCAGAGTAGGAGCACCATGTGGAGCCTGCAGAGAATTCATGATGCAGCTTGACAAAAATAGCGGCGATATCGAAATTCTTCTTGATCTGGAAAGTAAAAAAGTCGTAACTTTAAAGGAACTTGTTCCCAACTGGTGGGGATATGACAGATTTAAGGAAATATAAAAAATTCTTTTCCGATAAGAGTTTTTTATTCTGTTCTTATCGGAAAAGAGTTGCATTCGAAAATAAATAAACCCGGATTAGAAGCCTGCATGATCTATATTGTATTCGTATCTAAAATTTTTTGCTTTCTTTCTAAAAGGTCATTAGATAGCAATTGATTTTGTACATTTTCAAAACCGAGTCTTTCGATGGTTTCAGCTAGGCGCTCTCCGGCTTTGCCCTGCTCTTTATATAAAAGTATGGTCTTTTCAATTACATCCAAAGCTTCCTGTTTGTCTGTAAAAATCTTGTTAATAGGTTTTCCTAAGGCTATACGTTTTCCCCATCTGCCACCGATATATATTTTATATCCGGTGCTGCCTTCCTTTACTGCATTAAAGGGACATTTTCCGATGCATCTTCCGCATTTGTTGCACTCATCATTGTTTGTTTGGAGAACGCCGTCTACTACTTTTGATGCTTTTACCGGGCAGGTATTTTCTATAAAACATTTTTTGCACCCTTTGCATTTGTCTTTATCAAACTCGGGTATTCTCTGACCGATAATTCCTACGTCATTCAAATCAGGCTTAACGCAGTTATTTGGACATCCTCCGACAGCTATTTTAAATTTGTGAGGAAGCCTAACAGAAGAATAACCGTTAAAAAATCTTTTATGAATTTCTTCCGATATGGCAAAGGTATCAATTAATCCATATTGACATGTGGTACCTTTACAGGATACCACTGGACGTACTTTAGGACCGGTACCTCCTGTTACAAGACCTTCTTTGGCTATATAGGCTCTAAAGTCTTCAATCTTATCATAAGGAATTCCCTGAACTTCTATGGATAGTCTGGTAGTAAAGGTTATAATACCATTACCGAAAAGTTCAGCAGCTTCCGAAATACATCTCATTTGAGCAGCCGTTATTTTTCCATTTACCGTTAGTACCCTTGCAGAGAAGTTGTCGGTACCTTTATTACTTAGAAATCCTAAAGCTTTAACTCTTTTTTCCTCTTCTGCACTAATGGTTAAGCATGCCATAATAAAACCCCCAGTAATACTATATATTTATATATGTTTGCAATATTTCCGCATAATTCAAGTCGACGCCACTTTCAAGAATCGGAGTGATTGTTACAGACAAAGTATTTCGCAATAGCTTCCATAATAATTTTATTACTCTGCAGTTTCTGAAATGGATAAGCTATTATATGGTCCAAATATAATTTATTATTATACATCATCGTTAACAATTGTACAAATACTACTAATTGTAAAATTAAAAAATATAATAATATTGAGAAATGGGGAATAAAGCTATGATTGGGATGCAGTACAGAATTAATTTACCAAGCGATTATGATATGCAGATAATCAGAGACAGAGTAAAGAATAATGGGAATAAGACCGATGGCTTTAAAGGATTACTTTTTAAATGTTACTTAATTCAAGAAAAGAATGTAGATAGTTTTGAAAATATATATTCTCCGCTTTATATCTGGAATGATAGTAATGGAATGAATCAATTTTTGTTTGGAGGCTTTTATGATAATATCATAAAGTCTTTCGGATGGCAGAAGATAAATATTGGGGTACCTCTTTTAATAGACCTGAAAGATGATTTTAAAGATGCTAAATTTGTTATAGAATTAAGCAATGAAATTAATCCACAGATGTCTTTAGCAGCTTTTCCGGAGAGTATTTTAAAATCACAGAAAGAAGATACAGGGTGTGTTGGAAGGGTATGCATTTATAACCCGGATAAATGGAAGTACAGTCAGTTCTACTTCTATTTAGATAGACCGGAAGGTTTAAGTAAAAATAATGTATACCAGATCTTGCATATATCCAGAGGATAACATAAAGAAGAATTAAAATAACTTTTAAAATGTTGTTAACTTGATAAATATAACAGGATATTGGCAAATTACCCCTCAAACCTTCCAAAGAATATTTGAGGGGTAATTGTATCAAAACAGATAATTATTTAGTGTTATAGAATTCGTCAATTGCATTGAAGAATGCATCTATGTTATCCCAGCTGGAAAGAGGGGGGATATCGCAGCCGGATGAAATAACAAAGTTTTTATGCTGGCAGCAATCCTTCATGATACTTAAGGTGGCTTCTCTTACAGATTCAGGTGTACCGTTTCTGAACTGGCGTGCCGGGTCAACATTTCCAAAGACCATAGTGTCCGATGGAACAAGTTTCAGCATTTCAGCCATTTTTATAGCATTTCCAAAGTGGTAACCAGCTGCTCCAATGGACATAATTGAGTTAATCAATGGAATGGTATTACCACAGTTGTGATAGATCACGATAAAGTTTTCGTCCTGAACAGCATCTACAATTTCCTTAACATATTTTGATGAAAACTCATCAATAAGTCTTGGTGAAAGAAGTCCTGCAGCAGGTTCAGCAATAACAACACCGTTGGCTCCGATTTCTTTATATGCCATAATATATTTAGTAATAAATTCAGTAGTTTTTCTTAGAGTTTCATGAACCATTTCGGGTTCTTCCTGACAGTTAACCATAATTTCTGTCATGTCCATCAATCTTCCTGCAAGGGAGAAAGGTCCAATTGTACCTGCAAATACCGGACGGTCTGTTATAAGAGTTAAAGCTTTTTCAATAGCTTTGATATACAAACCGGTGCGGCCTGCTCCAACTTCAGGAACTTTAAGAGCTATTGCATCTTCCATGCTTGAAATTATTTTTCCTACAACTGTAGGCACTTCTCCTTCGGAAACTTTAATTTGAGAGCCAAAGGCTTCAGCTTCAACTGATAGATCCATCATGCTCAATGAAGCTGAAGTTGGACAGCGGTCTGCAATTAGTTTCATACCCATTGCCTGTTTTTCACTGTCTGATATAAGGTCGATAACACTTATTCCCATCAAAGTAATCGAAGGGAAAGATAATACTGGCATAGCTTTTTTTACATCGGCATCATGTAATTCCTTAAGCCAATTTTTCATGTTTTGTTTCATTATTATACCTCCATGAGCTGCTAATGCTCAAAAATATTTTTAATACAGCATTGCTGGATTTGATATATTCATTTTAAGAAAAAAAGAAAATAAATTGTATGACATTTTTGTGATTATTGGTAAGTATTTTATCAAGTTATAGTGACGGCTGGAATTTGGCTTAACATTTATAGTACTTTTTACAGTTTTTTTGTTGTTAAATATAAAGAAGAAATGAAATACATTATGAATATTGATTTTCTTTTTAGTATAGTATGGATATTCGTGTGCATAATAAGCATGTTAACTTTTTTCGATGAACATTAAAATGTACAAAAAAAATCAAATATTTTCAATACAGAAAATGAGCTATAGACTAAAATAAAAATAAATAAGTTATTTATCAAAAAGTAATATAAATTTGGAGGAATCATAATGAGTATTTTAAATGAAATTTCCGAAAATCTTCAAATGGGTAAAGCAAAAGTTGTAAAAGAACTGGTTAATCAAGCTATAGCTGAAGGTTACAGCGCAGAAGCGATTTTAAAAGACGGACTTTTGTTAGGTATGGGCATAATCGGTGAAAAGTTCAAAAAAGATGAAGTTTACGTACCGGATGTGCTTATCGCTGCCAGAGCAATGAACGCAGGAACTGAAATACTTAAGCCATTGCTTGCTTCAAGCGGTGTTAAGGCAGCAGGCAAGGTTGTTCTCGGAACAGTTGCCGGTGACCTGCATGATATCGGGAAGAATCTTGTAAGAATGATGATGGAAGGAAAAGGCTTAGAGGTTATAGATTTAGGTGTTGATGTTCCGGCACAGAAATTTATTGATGTAGCAGTTCAGGAAAATGCACAGATAATAGCTTGTTCCGCTCTTTTAACCACTACTATGGGCGAAATTGAAAATGTAGTAAAAGCAGCTGTTGACTCCGGTGTTCGTGACAAAGTAACCATTATGATTGGTGGCGCGCCTGTAACACAGAGTTTCTGTGAAAAAGTTGGAGCAGACATTTACACTCCTGATGCAGCATCAGCCGCTGATGCAGCTGCAAAAGTTTGCGCTTCAAAATAATAATATTCATCAGTATAAATAAGACATTTTTAAATAGTACAAAAAATTTTCAAAATGGGTGGAACTCTGAAGAAGCCAAGGCTTTATTCAGAGTTCCTTTTCCGTGTTTTTAGCTGGATTAACATGAATTGACTTTTACTATCATTTATTTATATAGTATACTAAAATGTGGTCAATATACTGCATCCTAGGATATGAACAATTAAATGATCAACTATTTTAGTATTGAATTTGACTGATAAATTATATTAAACGTCGCAGATTTCTATGAATTAATGGACATGATTTCGTGAAAACTTTAATTGGTAAGGTTTTCATGAAACAAGTAGTATAGGGGGCAGGACTTTATTATGAACATTCAATTGAGAGATACCAATGAAATCACTTTTGATTTGGATAAAGCAATAAAAAGTTTAAAAGCATACAGTCAGTCCACTGGAATAGAAAGTTTTATCATAGACTCCAAAGGTCAGTGCATCCATAGTTTCGGTAAAAACACAGAATTGTGCAATTTGTGTCAGAAACTCCGCGATAACACAAATAAAGATTCCCAGTGTGCCAGTGTCCACCTTTATGGAAGTTATCAGGCAGAAAGGTTTGGAGGGAAGTATATATTTTTCTGTCCGATGGGATTTGTGCATTGGGCGGCTCCTATTACAGTTGACGACACTTTGTTTGGTGCTTTCATCGGTGGACCCGTTCTGATGCTTGATCCGGATGAATTTATGCTTAATGATATAATCAAGGAAAACGGTTTGAATGATGAGCAGGTTCGTGAACTTAATGAGTATATCGGCAAAGTTCCGGTAATAGAGCCTGAAAGGGTAAACAATTTAGCCGAGCTTTTGGCAATTGTCGCAGGCAATATCTCTAAAGGCAATAGTTTAAGCTATGAACAAAAAGGTGAGGCTCAGGAAATTCAGTCGGATATCTCCGAGTGGATACACTATATGAAAGCTATAGAACAGCAGGAAAGCGAATATTCGACCTATCCTCTGGAAAAAGAAAAGCTGTTGCTCTCAAAAATTGCACTGGGCGATAAGCAGGAATCCCAAAAAATATTGAATGAGATACTTGGATATGTGTTCTTTTCTTCCGGCAATGATTTTGAGGTAATAAGGGCAAGAACTCTTGAACTTATAGTATTGCTTTCAAGGGCGGCTGTGGAAGGCGGCGCAAATGTAGAAGAGATATTCGGTTTGAATTACAAATATCTCTCGGAAATTTATCAATATAAAACTGTTGAAGACCTAACTTTTTGGCTTTCCAAAATAATGGCCAGATTTACCGACTGCGTTTTCAATCTGGCTGATATTAGGCACAAAGATACTATTTACAAAGCTTTGGATTACATTAAAAGGAATTATGCCAATCCAATAACTCTTGAAGAGGTGGCAAATCACGTTTTTTTGAATCCATCGTACTTTAGCAAAATTTTTAAGAACGAAATGAAATGCACCTTTGTTGCCTATGTGAATAAAGTTCGAATAAATGCAAGTAAAAACCTTTTACTCAATAACAATATTCCGCTGTCAGACATAATAGCCCTGGTTGGATTTGATGATCAGAGTTATTTTACAAAGGTGTTCAAAAAGGAGGTTGGTATAACGCCAGGTAAATTTAGAGCGACAAGAGGCAGGGGATAAAAATTTATTCCTCAAACAACATTGATATACCCGCCTTATCCAGGTCTTCACCGATAAAACATACTGAAGGCTCAATATTGTGGGTAATTTCCTTTATTTCATAAATTCCGTCAACATAGTTGAATTCCAGTATACCTTTTTCGCTGTTTACATGGCCTTTTGCCCTAATTAATGTACCAAAGGTACCTTTTGCAAGGGTGGCTAACTTTTCGCTTAGTTTTGCCTTGGAACAATTGAATTGTGGAACCAAACCAAATGCCGTAAAATTATGATCGCCATGTGTATGATGAGAAGAACCCGCATTATTTAATTGTACTTTTTCCAGGGCAGAAGCATGTTTTTGAACATGTAAAAGGCTTAAAAAGTCTTTGTTGTCCATATTTGACCATTCTCCGGAAAATATCTCAACGCCAGGGTTAATGCCTTGCAATTCTTCCATTATTTTAATCAATGTATCTTTAGAAATGCCCTTTATTTTACTTAGTATGAGTTTATCGGCATATCTTATCTGGTTTTCGAAAAAATAGCCATAGTGCTCTCTTTGCTTAAGAAAATTAATGCAATCAATAACTGTAAAGGCCGAGCATAAGTTTAATTTGGAATTAATTTGCGGATTATTGAATATATCGTACATTTCACTTAACACGAATATTCCTGAAGGTTCTATAAGAATTCTGTCAGGACGAAAGTCCTCCGCAATACTTAAAAGCGCAGTCATAAAGTCGTGTTTTAGAGTACAGCAGATACAACCGCTGGATATTTCAATAACAGATAACCCTTCGTGCCCGAGTAATTTACCGTCTATACCCACTTTGCCGAATTCATTTTCTAAAATTACTACTCTTTCGTTATTTTCCGCCAATGCAGCAGCTAAATGTCTGATGAGTGTTGTTTTTCCTGCACCAAGGAATCCAGAAATTACATTTACTTTAATCATAAGATGTTCATCCTTTTATAGGTATTATTAACTCAACTTTTCAAGCTGTATCAACCGATACAGCTTGAAAAGTTAAATGGAAGAGTTATTTAATCATTAGATTTTAAGGTCATATTTTTGAGGGTCCAGTTTACCGGATTCGTCTCTTTCTATCATTTCTGATATAAATTCTTCCACGTCTTCCGGGATAGCTTCGATTTGTCTCTTCATTGAAGGCAGGTATTGGAGTTCTCTCTCACTGACTTGCACTTTGTTATCTGCAACAGCTTTCTCTAAAACATCGATGGCTTTCAGTGCCGCAACTTTGGAACGTTCAAAAGGAGTATCTTTTTTGATTATTTCTTTGGATATTTCGATTACTACATCGGGTCTTAAAACATAGGCCTGTGGGTCAAACTTGCTGTCAGAATCACACAACCAGTCTCTGAGCAATAAAGCGCTTTCTTTACCGGAAGCTGCTGCTGTATTCATTAGTCTGCAGTCGTATGCCAATTGTTCAAGGGATACGGTTGGAGCCATTCCGCCTAAGAGTTTTATGTTCTGGACCGATTCGTTACTCCAAAGGTCAGCAACACAGGCTGCTATATTTCCCACTGGGCTTAGATGTGCACATGCACTGGATTTACCCTCCATGGATATTGGAGTACCTGTTATGGCTTTTATATACACTCCTTCATATCCACAGTCTTTGTGGGGTCCAAAAGCACCTTCTTCAATGGCAACCAGGCTTCTTACCGATGAAATTACCCTAACAACAGCTGAGAAGATTTTTGGAACAAAACCTCTGTCGGCAAGTACCATTACAGTGTTTGCAAATCCGCAAGCGGAGTCACCGGCTGCGATCGTTCCGGTTCTGTCGGCAATTGCTTTTATTTCTTTCCAAAGCCTGGACATATCCATTGAGCCGAGAACACCAAGGGAGAATAAGGATTTATCTATTTCGCAGAACATCATTGCCTCATCGTGCATGTCCTTGCCACCGATAGATTCGATGGAAAGCAAGTCTGCACCTGCTTTGGCACAGCCTTCAAAAGTTTCCATTATGGCATCCCAATGGCTTCCGTGCCACATATGTGGAGATTTTTTATCTTCTCTGATATCCACTGGTGTAATTCTCATGACACTCTTTAATCCATGCTTTGCCTCATAATCGTACATGATTTCTCTGACAGCTTTGGTTATTTCAACTCCCCATTCAGGATTGTAGGTGGTTGGAGGAAGGAGTTCAATTTCAACTACAAGTCCCGGGACATACAATTCTTTAGCTCTCTTTAAAGCATCTTCAATAATAGCTTTATATTCTTTAATGACATCAGGCATGCTGTCTTTTGTGATAATCATGGTCGGAAGAGTAAAGTTCAATTCGGGATAAATAGTTCCGCCACCGATTACCAATCCGTTTTTACATACAACAGGCTTCTTAGATACACCGTAAACAAAATCGTTAACATTATCGTAAGCTAATTGGTTGAATTTCATACCTACAACACTCCTTCGTCTAGATTGAATTAATTTAATTATAAGGTTGTGGGATTTTGAATTCTTGAACAATTTTTAGTTTTTTAGAATAAAATAATAATCTTATAGAATTAATTTGGATTATTTTGATTTGGAAATTTTAAACACTAAAAATATTTATATAATAGAAAAAATACTTCTATATTAAACAAATAATATTTGATATTATAAAATTTGATATTATTTTGGATAAATATTTATTGTTTATATATTCAAAATAAAATATAAACTTTAATTTTTATACATTTCCTATGAAAAACATATATAATAAGAAATGGAGATAAATATGCTGAAGCTTAAGGTAATAGCATGCGATGTACTAAATAGGGAGATATCTTTTCTGGCCAGTCAATCAAAAAATTATATTGATGTAACCTATTTAAACCAAGGTTTGCACAATACGCCGGACAAGCTTAGAGAGATCCTTCAGGCGGAAATAGACAAAGTTAAATTTCCTTATAATTATTATAATACTTGCCCGGACTATGATTATATTATTCTGGCCTATGGTTTGTGCAGCAATGGTATTGTGGGAATTAAAAGCAGAAATGTTCCTTTGGTAATACCTAGGGCACATGACTGTATAACGCTGCTTTTAGGTTCAAAGGAAAAATATAAGACCATTTTTGAAAAAAATCCGGGAACTTATTGGTTTTCCAGCGGCTGGATAGAGCGTGCCTGGCAACCGAGCGAACTTAAATATAAAGTTCTTTTGGAAGAGTATACACAGAAGTACGGAGAGGAAAATGCTGAGTTCCTTATGGAAATGGAACAAAGCTGGATGAAAGAGTATAAAAATGCAGCATTTATTGCCTGGGACTGCTTAAAAAACAATGAATATTATGCGGATTTTACGAAGAAATCTGCGGAATTTTTTAACTGGGATTATCTTGAGATTAAAGGAAGCTGTTCGCTGTTGCAAAATATATTAAATGGTGAATTTAAAGACAATGAGGTGCTGATAGTTCCTCCGGGTTCAACGGTAGGTGCTTCCTATGATGATGAAATAATAAAGTATACTTAAACTAAAAAGGAAGACTAATGAATTTTCATATATATAATTTTATGAAGAAGGAGCGATAAAATGCTGGATGATTTGCTTGGCAAAATAGGTCCGCTTGACAAAGCTTCAATGGAGGCTGCCCAGACTCGATTGGACAGTTTGACAAAACCTCTTGGGAGTCTCGGTAAATTGGAGGAAATAGTGGTTAAACTTTCGGGGATTAATGGATGCTCAACTCCAAGAGCAGATAACAAGGCAGTGGTTATAATGTGTGCCGACAATGGCGTGGTTGAAGAGGGAGTAAGTTCATGCCCTAAAAGTGTAACTGCTTCAGTAACAAATAACTTTACCCGCGGAATAACCGGAATAAATGTATTTACCCGTCTTACAGGTGCAAGAACAGTAATAGTGGATATTGGAGTAGATGCTGATTTGGAGTATTCGGTAATATTAAACAGAAAAATCAGAAAAGGTACATGGAATATGGCAAAAGGTCCGGCCATGACCAGGGATGAGGCAATTGTCGGTATTCAGACAGGCATTGATATAATCAGGGACTTAAAAGCTGAGGGAGTAAATCTTTTGGGAACCGGTGAAATGGGAATTGGAAATACTTCGACAAGCAGCGCGATATCGGCTGTTTTAACCGGTTCGCCTGTTGAGGATGTTGTTGGAATAGGCTCGGGTTTGTCGAAGATGGCATTTCAAAATAAAATTGAGGTAATTAAGAGGGCGATAGATGTAAACAAACCCAATCCCGATGACCCTATTGATGTGCTGGCTAAAGTTGGAGGTTTTGATATTGCAGGGCTTACAGGCTGCTTTTTGGGTGCTGCCATTTACAGGATACCTATTGTTATTGATGGCTTTATTTCTGCAGTTGCAGCGCTGCTTGCAGTACGTATACATCCTGGAGTGCGGGATTATATGCTGCCTTCCCATGGTTCTGCCGAACCGGGTTCTAAAGCTGTTATGAAGGCGCTTAATATGGAACCTATGCTGAACTTAAATATGAGACTGGGAGAAGGAACAGGTGCTGCACTGGGTTTCCAGCTTATTGATGCAGCAATTGCTGCTTATACTCAAATGGGGACTTTTGATGATGCCAATATAGAGCAGTATGTACCGCAGGAATAGGGTAAAATATATGAAAATTTTACAGCTGTCATTTTAAGATTAAGGTAAATCATAAAATTTTGCAGTTTACTTGACGAAAGGGTATAAGCTATCATTTGGGAAACATTTGAAATAAGCTTTACAGTAATTCTATGAATCCGTCATGAAGTATAAAGGAGAATAAATATGCCAAACGTTATAGTGAAAACCGGTAATAAAATACTTGAAATTAATGCACAACAGGGTCAAAATTTGTTAGAACTTCTTAGGAAAGCTGATATAGATATAAGCACACCGTGCAACGGAAATGGTACTTGCGGAAAATGTAAAGTCAGAATATTATCGGGACATCTGCCTAATCCTTCACAAAATGAGATTAAAGTGCTTGGATTTAATGCAATTGAATCCGGTTACCGATTGTCATGCTGCTATGCTGTCCGGTCGGATGTGGAGATATTGCTTGAAAGTGACAGTTTGCAAGCTCAAATTGTAACAGAAGGAAGACAGAGGTCTTTCGAGTTAGACCCAGTTGTTACAAAGGAAAATATTGTGTTGGAAAAGCCCAGTTTGTCAAGTCAGATTTCGGATTTTGAGAGAGTATTAGGGTCTTGTTCTATGCTGGAGGTAAATACGCCGAGTTTGCAGCTGATTAGGAATATACCTGAGCTGATAAGGCAAAAAGATTATAATATATCATTGATAAAAACAGGAACTCGGCTTTTGGGGGTTGAAGCAGGAGATACTACCGAGTCTTTGTATGGTGTGGCCGTTGACATAGGAACAACAACGATAGCTGCATACCTTATTGATTTGACTGATGGAGAAAGGCTTTATGTGTATTCCGGCCTTAATCCGCAAAAGAAATTTGGGGCTGACGTTATTTCCAGAATTAAGCATACCATAGATTCAGAAACAGGGCTTGAGGAACTTAACAATTTAATAATTAATGAGATAAATAGTTGCATTGGAGCAATGTGTGAAGAAGCGAACATTTCCAGGTCGGATATATATGCAATAACCTTGGTGGGCAATACTACCATGACACATTTTTTGCTGAAAGTACCGGCAAAGAATATTGCAGCAGCTCCATTTATCCCGGCTGTAACCTCAATGGTTAAAATTAACGCGAAAGAACTTGGCGTTGACATAAATCCCTACGGGCTTGCTTTTGTACTGCCGGCTGTGTCGGCATATATAGGAGCAGATACAGTGGGCGCAGTACTATCTACCGGAATGTATGAGCAGGAAGATATATCTCTGCTGATTGATATAGGAACTAATGGCGAAATTGTATTGGGAAACAGGGAGGTATTATATGCTTGCTCCTCAGCAGCCGGGCCGGCTTTTGAAGGTGCCAATATAAGAAACGGAATAGGCAGCATAAAAGGAGCAATTAACAGTATTTCTTTGAAATCGGGTGTTAGCTATACAACTATAGGCGGTGCAGAGCCTGTAGGAATTTGTGGAACAGGAGATCGGAAGAGCGTCGTGTAGGGAAAGAGTGTAGATCTCGGTGGTCGCCGGATCATTAAAAAAAAAATGGGAACCTGCTACGCCTGAACAGGCGTCTTTGGCCAAAAATATTACTGTGGTGGATAATATGAATGCATTTTTAATATGCGGAGATATTGCAATTACACAAAAGGATATTCGTGAGTTGCAAAATGCCAAAGGTGCTATCGCAGCAGGCATTAATGTTCTTGTAAAACAGTCGGGCATAAATTTCTCGGATATAAAAAATGTATATCTGGCCGGCGGATTTGGCACATATATCAATGTGGACAGTGCTCTTAAGATAGGTTTAATTCCTTTCCAGCTGCGAGGTAAAATACAGCCGGTAGGGAATGCCGCCGGACAGGGAGCTATTGAAGGTCTTTTGTCGGTAAAACGTTTATCCGATGCTGAAATAATAAGTAAAAAGATTAAATACATTGAATTGTCAAGCTCAAAGGATTTTAACGACTTTTACATGAACTGTATGATGTTTGAGTAGTATTGAGTAATAATGCCAAATAAATGTAGTATTACTGCTTGATATGTACAATAATAATTTCCAAATAGTATTATTTATAAATAATACTATTTGGAAATTAAAGGTTTTGTACTGCCTCGGACTTTTAGCACCGGGTCAAAGACCAGTAGTTCCTTATTTTGTTTTTTGGGTTTGTTTTTTATGGCCTTCATAACTTGTTTTACTGCTTCATCGGCCAGTTTTTTTACAGGTTGCTCAACAGAAGTTAGTGGTGGTGTTATGAAGTCTGAAACAAAAATATCGTCATACCCAACCAGTGATAAATTATCCGGGATAGAGAGATTGTAATAGCTGGCCTGCTTATAAACTCCTAATGCCATCATATCGTTAAAGGCAAAGATTGCAGTCACGCCTCTGCCAAGGAGATAGGGAAGTGCTTCCATGCCGCTTTCTCTGTGAAAGTTACCCTCATAAATGAGATTTTCCTGTATTGGGATATTTGCTTCTGTAAGTGCTTCCATATATCCGTTTAAACGCTCTATGGAACTGTATACGTTTTTTGGACCGGTTATACATCCAATAGAACGATGACCGAGATTGATTAGATGTTTTGTAGCTAAATATCCGCCTAACTTGTGATCTACAACAATTGTTGTTCCTACATTGATATCCAGCATACGATCCACGACAATAAATGGGGTATCGGTTGTCGAAATGATTTTTTGAATATCATTTACATGATCATCAATTGAGTTGGAAAGTATTACTATAATCGCATCGACATTTCGATCCAAAAAAATATTAATATAATCTATGTCGCGGCGTGCCATATCATGAGTGCTGCCATAGAGTACATTATAACCGTAGGAATAACAGGCCTGTTCAATTAGTTTGGAAAGTTCGGCAAAATAGATGTTGCTTATATCCGGAAGAACCAATCCAATGGTCTGTGTAGTTTTTGTAACCATACTTGTTGCAATATGATTAGGCCTGTAATTCAGTTTTTCAACAGCATCAAGTATTTGTTTCCTTGTTTTTTCGGAAATCTTACCGGATTTTCCGTTTAATACAAGGGAGACCGCTGTTGTTGATACTCCGGCTGCAGCTGCTACATCTTTAATAGTTGCACGCAATTGTATCTTTACCTCCATATTAGATTTAATTTCTTTTATTTTTATTATAATAAGGTGTAAAAAATCTGTAAATTGCAATTACCAACTACTCATAATTAACTAAGATCAAATTACTGTTAAGTACTTCAGACAAGAAAGGAATGGATGATGATGCACCGGGTCTTGAAACAGCCAAAGATGAAGCGATAGAAGCTTTACGCAAACATTCTTCAATAGGCTCGTTATTGGCATATGATGCGAGGAAATAACCGGTAAAGGTATCACCGGCAGCTGTCGTATCTACAACTTTTACATCATAAATACCATGTCTGTAAATATTTACACCATCGCTAAACAGAGCACCTTTTTTACCCAAAGTCAAAAGGAGTGATGTTTTAGGATAGAGTTCATGAAGTCGTTTGATTATGTTTGCATAATCTTTTTCCCTGGTTAATTCATATCCTTCAATTTCATTTAAAATTAAGATATCAACAAGGTCTAAAGGGTAATTAAACAGTTCCCCGGTAATGGGTGACGGATTGAAAGCGATTTTCAATCCCTTCTGCTTTGCTTCTTTCATGATAAGGGGGATATTGTTGATCTCATTTTGCAATAAAATAAAGTCTCCTGATTCAAAATGAGATATAACATGTTTAACAAAGGCTTCATCAATCATTTGGTTGGCGCCCCCAACAACAATGATGGAGTTTTGACCGTTTTTATCAACCTGTATGATTGTACTGCCCGTATTGGTGTTTTCATTAACTGCAACAAAGTCAGCGTTTACATTGCTTTGTTCTAAAGTTTTTAACAAGTGAATACCGTCACGGCCTATCATGCCGGCCATGCTGCATTTTGCATTGGCTCTGCCTAAAGCCAGGGCCTGGTTTAATCCTTTTCCGCCGTCAAAGAGCTGATAGGATATGGAAGTGGTTGTTTCTCCAGGTTGTACAATATGGTCAACTTGATAAACGTTGTCCAGATTTAAAGAACCGAAACATAAGATTTTCATAATTAACCCCCGGTAAAACGTTTTAATAAATTTGTAAAAAAATATATGGTTTTAGTATATGTAATTACAAAAAACATGTCAAGAGGCTTAATTGATAAAAAATAAAAAAGTTTTTCGAAATTGAAGAAAAAACATGTTGACATGGTATGTTGGTTATGCTATCGTATATAATAAGTTAACATAATTTTTTCTTCGGCATCACTGCAAACATAAGGTAAAACGTTTAACTAAATACCAGTTTTACCCTGTCTAGCATCTAACAACAGCCGACAGGCAACAAATCCAACCTATAATATTTTCATATTGTAATACGAAAGGAGATTCTATGAACTCAAGAGAAAGAATCAAAGCAGCGCTAAACCACCAACAACCGGACCGGGTACCGATTGATTGCGGTGGTCACATGTCAAGTAACTTTTCCATACAGGCTTACCGAAATCTGCGTGAATACCTGGGATTGGAGAAAAAAGAACTTTACGTGTGCGATGTTATACAGCAGTTGGTATTCCCGGATAAAGATGTCCTGGACATGTTTGGTATTGACACGGTAAACTATGGAGCAGAATTCAGAGACCATGCAGAGTATTGGAAGGATTGGGAACTGCAGGACGGTACTCCTATTAAAATTCCGGCATATATCGACATAAGAAGGGAAGGTGAGGATTCGGTATTATACAACAGTAAGGGCAAAGCTTTGGCTATTTGGAAGAAAGGTGTCCTATACTGTGAACAAACTTATTTTCCTCTCGATGGTTCCGAATCTGAAGACTTTACAAATTTACGGGACGATATGGCTGATGTAATGTGGTGTGCATTTGGCGGACCACCGGCACCATTAGGCTATTCTGAAGAGGATCTGGCTAAAAGAAAGGCATCCATAGAAAAACTTCGTAACTCAACAGACAGAGCTATTTATGCACCTTTTGGAGGCAGTTTGTTCGAAATGGGAGGTTTCCTGTATCGTCAGGACAACTTCCTGATGGATATAGTGGCAGAACCTGAAAAAGTACAAAAATATCTGGCAAAAGCTGTAGAAATCTATTGTGAAGATATGAAGAAATTCATGGATGTATATGGAGATTATATTGATGTAATGGGATTCGGCGGAGATGATATGGGCATGCAAAACGGTCCGCAAATATCACCCGAAACCTATAGAAATGTCATTAAACCTTTCCACAAGGAATTGTGGGGTTATGCTAAAAAACTGAAGCCGGATATAAAACTTTGCTTGCATTGCTGTGGAGGTATATATCCTCTAATTCCGGAACTCATTGACGCAGGAATGGATGCTATCAATCCGGTACAGACTTCATGTAAAGGCATGGATATTGTTGAGCTTAAGAAAAACTTTGGAAAAGACATTACCTTCTGGGGTGGCGGCTGTGATACCAGAGATATTTTACCTAACGGAACACCACAACAAGTTAAGGATCATGTTCGCAGAAATCTTGATGTAATGTTCCGTGATGGAGGCTTTGTGTTCCAGCAAGTGCATAACATCGTTGCAAATGTTCCGCCGGAAAATATTGTCGCAATGTTTGAAGCAGTAAGAGAATATGCTTAAAAATAAACTAAGCATTAAAGTAAGCTAAACAGCAACAAATAAAATAGGAGGAAAAATTATGAAAAAGAAAATCGTTTCACTATTGTTGTGCCTTGTTATGGTAGCAGGATTATTCGCAGGTTGTGCTTCCACAGGAGACGGAGCATCAGTAAACACTGATACTCAAAATACGTCAAAAGATACTGGTAATAGCGGTACTGGTAATAGTGGCAGCAGTGATCTGAAATTTGCAGTTGTACTTCATGCATTAAACAGTTCATTCTATGCAAAAATACAGGAGGGTGCGTTAGAGGCTGGTAAGGCATTGGGCGTCAAAGTAGATGTAATGGCACCGAATACAGCAAGTAACCTGGCAGAACAGGTTAGTATGATTGAAACATGTATATCGTCAGGTTATGACGGAATTGCAACTGTTATATGGGATCCAGACGGATTTAACGATGTACTTAAAAAAGCAAAAGATGCTGGTATTCCTGTTATAAGTTTAAATCAGAATTCCGGTAAGGATGATGGAACAGTATTCGTTGGACAAGACCTTGAAGAATCCGGTTATATGTTAGGAAAGTATATGTTCGGAGAAGTTATGAAAGGTAAAGGAAAATATATCATAGCTTCCTGTGCACCGGCCGATGTTGCATTAATAGCACGTGAACAAGGTATAAAAAGAGCAGCTAAGGAATTCCCTGATATTGAATTTATTGATTTGGTTGACATAACAACTGACTTGACAACCGCTGTTGGTGTTATAGAAAATGCTTATCTTGCACATCCTGATGTAAATGCCTTTTTAGGTGTTGACGTTTTCAGTGAAGCAATAGGAACATTTATTCAATCAAACAACTTGAATGGCAAGGTTTATGGTGCGGGATTTGACTTGACAGAAGGAACATTGCAGCATGTTAAAAATAATGCAATGCAATTAACTATAGGACAAAACCCATTCTTACAGGGTTATTATCCGGTTATTGAGTTGTATACGCTTAAGAAACACGGATATGATCCGTTGGATATAAATACAGGTGCTTTCTTGGTGACAAAGGACAATGTAAACAATGTTGATCCGGAATAAAAAAGGGTGATTAGCATACTTTGGGGACTACCTTATCTGCAGCTCTGTAAAGGTAGTCCTTCCCCCCTTTACTTGAGTTATGTAACAATAAATAACACTTTAACGGAATGGAGAGTACTATGGAAAAGAAACTTGCTTTACCTTTCAAAAAAGGAAACAAATCTTTTAAAGAGTTTGGCGTCTTAATGGTTTTATTGGGAATAGTAGTAGTTTTAAGTATTGTAACGCCATCCTTTTTAAGACCGCAGAATATAATCAATGTTATCAGACAAATGACTGAAATAGGAGTAATGGCTATCGGAATGACTATGGTTATAATATGTGCGGAAATTGACTTGTCGGTTGGGTCGATTTACGGTGCTACAGCGATGATAGCTGCATTAATGATCAAAAGTGGAATTTCCCCAACACTTGCTTTTATTGTTTCACTTTGTATCGGTGCTTTGATAGGCTTTGTCAATGGATTTTTATCGACTAAAGCAAAAATGCCGGCATTTATTGTGACATTGGGAACAATGCAGATTTTCAGAAGTATTGCATATGCAGTATCGGGAGGCAAAAGCATAGGTGCCTTTTCTCAAGAATCACAAGCCAGTTGGGTTTTCGGTATTGGTGGAAATATAGGACCAATACCTTTGCAGATAATAATTATGATAATTCTTTATATTGTTACTTATGTGGTTATGAAAAAGACAAGAGTTGGATTTAATATTTATGCTACCGGTGGCAATAAACGTGCAGCAAGTTTAGCCGGTATAGATACTGACCGTATGAAAATAATCAGCTTTGTTTCAATGGGCATTTTGTCTGCATTTGCCGGTATGATCAGTATTGCTTACCTCAAATCGGTGCCTACAACAGCAGGATCCGGACGTGAAATGGATGTTATTGCGGCAGTTATTTTAGGCGGCACAAGTATGAACGGCGGTAGAGGTTCAATATTAGGGACATTTATAGGTGCCACAATTATGGCTGTTGTAAGAAACGGTATGGTACTTCTTAGTGTTCCGGCGTTCTGGCAATCCGGATTTATCGGAATTATCATTATCGTTGCAGTATTGATGGATACATGGATTACACAAAGAAAAAGCGTAAGATAATCGCAAGGAGGAAAAACTTTGGATTATATCATTAGTTTTGAAAATATAACTAAAAAATTCGGCGGAACAACTGCCTTGTCAGGCGTTTCCTTTAATATAAAAAGGGGCGAAGTTCATTGTCTTTGCGGTGAAAACGGAGCTGGAAAATCAACTTTGATGAATATCTGTGCAGGTGTTATCCAGCCTACCAGCGGTGTAATTCGAATTAATGGCCAGGAAACTAAGATAACTGGTGTTTCTCACTCTGAAAAATTAGGCTTTTCCATTGTGCACCAGGAAGTTCCACTATGCTTAAATATGAGTATTGCTCATAATATATTCTTAGGTTCTTCCAAAAGCACAAAAGGTATTTTTCTGGATGAAAAGTTCATGGAGAAGGAAACAGAAATTCTGTTGAAAGAATTCAAGCTTAATCGCAGGCCGTCAGATTTGGTTGGAGATTTAAGTATAGCCGAGCAGTCAATTGTTCAAATAGCAAAAGCGGTTTACTTTAAACCCAAGATTCTAATACTGGATGAACCGACTGCCGCATTGACAAATGACCAGAGAGAAGTAATGTTTGACATTATAAAAAAATTGAAGAAGGAGATTGGCACAACAATAATTTATATAAGTCACCGATTGGAAGAAATTATGGAAATTGGTGATACCATAACCGTTCTTCGGGATGGTCAGTTTGTTAAGACAGTAAGCGTGGCTGATATAACAGTTGATGAACTTGTCAGCTTAATGGTGGGGAGAGAACTTTCCAACGAACATGCAGTCAGCTATAAAACAGGAGAAAGACTTTTAAAGGTCAATAATCTAACAAGAAAAGGCGAGTTTGAGAATGTCAGTTTTGAATTGAATAAAGGTGAGATATTAGGCTTAGGTGGTTTTGTGGGTGCAGGCAGATCGGAAGTGTTAATGTCCATATTCGGGTTTAACAAACCGGATTCCGGGGAAATCTTTATTGAAGATAAGCCGGTTAATATAAAATCTCCTGCTGATGCAATTAAACAAGGTCTTGCTCTCATTCCTGAAAACAGGAGAGATGATGCGCTAATCGAGCCTATGACCATTATGCAGAATGCTCAGATGGTAATACTTAAAGATTTAATCAAAGGTGTTCTTATAGATAAAAAACTTTCTAACGATAAAATGGACGAAATGGTTAATAAGTATAAAATAAAGGCTAACAATGTCAACTTGCCCATCTTGACACTATCCGGCGGTAACCAGCAAAAAGTTATCATTGCCCGTTGGATTAGCAACAATCCTAAAATTCTTTTATGTGACGAGCCGACAAGGGGTATTGATGTTGGTGCTAAAGCTGAAGTTTATTCAATACTTCGTTCCATTGCAAAAGAAGGTATAGGAATAATTGTTGTTTCCTCAGAGTTACCTGAATTGCTTGCCTTAAGCGACAGGATTCTGGTTATGCATGAAGGGCGTATTACAGGTCAAATGATGAGGGAAGAAGCAACTGAAGAGAAATTTATGAGACTTGCTGCTGCAGTTGGCTAAAATGCTGTTGGAAGATAAGTCTTATTAAATACAGTTGCGTATTGGAATGTTTAAAAATTTAATATAAGAAAAGTAGGGACAAAGATGAAGAAAACAAAGGTATTGAATTCGGAATTATCTGCTGTGATCGCATCGATGGGGCATACTGACACAATAGCAATCGGTGATGCCGGATTGCCTATTCCCGACTCTTCAAAGAGAATTGATTTGGCAGTTAAAAGAAATTTACCTCCTTTCCTCGATGTTCTTGAAACCGTACTCTGTGAATTGGAGGTAGAAGAAGTAACTATAGCTTCTGAAATGATAGAAGATAATCCGGGATTATTTAAAAAAATCAATGAGTTATTCAGTTCCATAAAAATAAATTTGGTTACACATTCGGAATTTAAAGAAATGACAAAGAACTGCAAAGCTGTAGTTAGAACCGGAGAATGTATGCCCTATGCAAATATTATTCTACATTCGGGTGTTGCTTTTTCCTGTGAAGAGTAACAATTCTATTGTTTTATAAGATAATTTAGTTTAGCCTCTTTCAAGAAAAAATAAAGGGGCTAAACTAAGAGCCCGATGTATTAGTTTTGTTTTTAAGCATGAGAGTTTTAAGTCCAATTATACAGCTTTAGGATGAAAGAATCTGTCTTTTAAAAACCAGGAAAAATATGATTATTGTAAACTTGTTGTTTTATTTTAAATTTATTTATTGTATAATAAATATATAAACATAAAAAATTTAATGTTCACAACGTAAAACCCATAGATTTCATTAATTTAGAGGAAAAGCTTTAAATAAACCTTGATGACATCTATGGATTAATTTTTTAGCATTTCTATGAAACGTTTCATGAAATGGAAAGGAGGTTCCATGAATAAGCGTGAGATTTATAAATATGCAGGAAGTATGCAGCAAGTGGCATTTGTGCGGCCTATTTCTTTTGACGAGGGAAGAGCAGGCAGGATGAGAGGATACGATGTCAAAAATGGAGATCTTCGTTTTCAGGTATCCGCTGATAAATGTCTTGACATCATAGATTTTTCATACAAAGGCATGAATATTAATTTTTTGGCTAAACAAGGGCTGATAGGGCGAATGGACTATGATACACATGGAGAAGAGGGACCTAGGAGTTTAATGGGCGGACTGCTCTTTACCTGTGGTTTGGAAAACACTTGTATTCCTTGTGAAATAAATAATGTTTCATATCCTATGCACGGAAGGATACGCTCTACTCCGGCCGAGCATGTAAGTGCCGATGCTGAATGGGCTGATGATAAGTATGTACTTTCAATAAGCGGAAAAATGAGGGAGGCGGAAATTTTTGGAAAAAATTTAACCTTGAGACGAAAAATAGAGACAACTTATGGAGAAAAGACAGTGATTATAAACGACATAATAGAAAATAAAGCTTTCAAAGAGGAAGAATTGATGATTTTGTATCATTTTAATTTTGGCTATCCCTTTTTGGATGAGAATGCTGTTGTACTTTTGCCCACCTTAAAAGTAACACCTAGAGATAAGGAAGCTCAAAAGGATGCTGATAAGTGGAACCAGATGGAACCGCCTGTCGATAATGAGCCTGAAAGGGTGTATCTGCATGAATTGGCTGCAGATGAGGAAGGAAATACCTTTGCCTGTTTGTTCAATAAAAAGACAAACATCGGTGTTCAAATAAAGTTTAATAAGAAATATTTGCCTAAGTTTGTGCAATGGAAATCCATTGCTTCCGGAGATTATGTAATGGGACTGGAACCTACAAATTCCGGCGTATATGGAAGAAAGGGCGAGGGTTTGGATATTCATAAACTGTCACCCTTCGAACGTGAAGAAATAAGAATAGAGTTTAAGATATTAGACGGTATGGAAGATTACAATAATATTTGCACTAGTATCAATAAGTTGACCGGTGCTTCTCAAGTCTAGAATTATCTCAATTTTAAACACTGATTTATCCGTAAAGAAGTCCCTGCTTTTTAAAAAACAAAAAGTTAATAAGGAGGAAAAACTATGACGGGAAAAGAAAAATTGAAATTGGCACTCAACCATGAAGAAGGACCTATTCTTTTAGATATCGGAGGAATGCCGACAACGGGAATTCATTGCAAGGTAGTTGAGAGTTTAAGAGAATTCTATGGATTGGAAAAAAGACCGGTAAAAATACTGGAACCGGTTCAAATGCTGGGATTGGTAGAAGATGACTTGAAAGATGCTATGGGTATACAAACGACACCTCTATGGAGTGCAGGCACAATGTTTGGTTTCAAACAGAAGGATAAGTTTAAAGAATGGAGAACTCCATGGGGACAGGTAGTATTGGTAGCAGAAGATTTTGTTACTACTACCGATGAGGATGGAAAAACATACATTTATTCCTGCGGAGATACAAATTATCCACCTGCCGGTTGCATGCCAAAGAATGGGGTGTATTTTGACAATATTAATCGTGTACCGGAATTTGATGAAGATAATTATGATGTAAGAGACAATTTTGAAGAGTTTGGTCCTATTTCCGATGAAGATTTGGACTGGCTGAAAAAACAAAAAGAAGCATTGAAAAACTCCGATGATGTCATTATGGGTAACCTTGGAGGAACTGCTTTTGGGGATATTGCATTGGTTCCGGGACCACAGCTGAAGCAGCCTAAAGGACTTCGTGATATAACTGAATGGTATATTTCAATTAAAGCCAGACAGGATATTTTACATGAAATATTCAGTTATCAGCTAAAGTATGCCATTGAAAATCTGGAAAAAATGTATGCTGTGTTAGGTGATACAATACAGGTTGCATATATTTGCGGAACAGACTTCGGTACACAGAACGGACCCTTTTGTTCAAATGAAATATTTAATGATTTGTATGCTCCATACTATAAGAAAGTCAATGACTGGATTCATGAAAATACCAAGTGGAAAACCTTTAAACATTGTTGCGGCAGCATTTTTTCATTAATTCCCGAACTGATTAATGCCGGATTTGACATCTTAAATCCTGTTCAATGGACAGCAAAAAATATGGATAAAACCAAATTAAAAGAAGCTTATGGCGATAGAATTGTATTCTGGGGAGGCGGAGTTGACACCCAGAAAACATTGCCGTTTGGTACACCGAAGCAAGTGCATGATGAAGTGTTGGAATGCTGCAAAGTTTTCGGTAAAAATGGAGGTTTTGTATTTAATACAATACACAATATTCAGCCGGGAGTACCGGTCGAAAATGTAGTTGCAATGATAAATGCAGTTAAAGAATACAATGGCGAAAGATAATGTTTATTTAAAAGTTGTGTTCAACTCCCAAGATAAGTATTAATAAATGAAGAGGAATCCTGAAAATATTTTCAGGATTCCTCTTCATTTATTGCAATAAAAGATATATGGATTACAGAAAAACTGTCAAAGGGCATATAAGCTCATCTTGCACCTTAATTTCTTTTTTTGGGTGAAGGGTTTGGTTTTTTATGGAATTATGATTACTATTATGATATTGCCTTAAATATTATCTATCAACCCGTTAATACAAAAGATTAAATTGCATTGGATTAATCTTTTTTCTTAGCTGGGAAAACTTATTGCTGGCGACGTTTTGAAATAAAACTAAATAAAAATTGTATAGAATAGAAGTAAAACAGTTTATTCATTTTTTCACCACCTAACTTTCGGGATGTATATTTTATTGGAAGTAATCTGCATTATTATTTATTTTGTATTATAGAGATACCATTTATTAATATATCGTCTGTTTTTTGATATTATTTAGCTATTTATGTATTATATTTTTTATAAAATAAAGTTATCTGACATTAGTAAAGCTGTTTGCAGTATGGAAGATGAATATATAAAGGATCTGCTGAATATTACAAGATAATTACAGTTTATAATATTTCTTGACGGGACAAGTTTTCCTGTGTTACCATAAAAACACTATGCTTTGAAAAATGTTATTGAGTTAAACCAATTACGGTAAAGAACATTTATAAAGAAAGTGAGAAAGGAGGATTACAATGTATATATTGCGAAAATATAATTTGGAGCAAAAAAGCAATGCAATTAAATCAGAGAAACAATATACAGGCATATGCATAGATATAGGTATACATTGGCTTAATCCTCTGCCATATATTAAATGCGATAAACCTTTAAATAGGATGCATTGACAGTGATGTAAAAATGCGTAATTTTTTAGCCCGGATAAGGTGTTAAAAATAGCATTTACTATAGAGAGCGGTTAAGTCTAATATTTAGAATTAACTGCTCTCTTTATTTATAGAAAAGTGAAAGGTACAAAATACTTATTTAAGGAAGTAGGTGAGGTTATGATACAAGTCAGAGGAAAGTATAATACGGCTAAAATTTTTACCGATAACGTAGAAGAGGCTGCAATGGCGCAGATAATTGAGCTTTGCAATCAGGAGTTTGTGAAGGACAGTATTATAAGGATTATGCCTGATACCCATGCCGGTGCAGGCTGTACAATCGGAACTACTATGACTATTTCCGACAAGATAGTGCCGAATTTGGTTGGCGTTGATATAGGCTGTGGGATGGAGACAATAAAATTGAAAAACAAAGATATAGACTTGGAGAAATTGGACAGGGTTATCCATGAATATATACCTTCCGGTTTTGACATTAGGAAAAAGAAACATCCCTATGCTGATAAAGTAGATTTTGCCCATCTGGTGTGTAAAGAAAGTGTAAACTTGGAGAGAGCAGAGCTTAGCATTGGTACTTTAGGCGGCGGTAACCATTTTATTGAGGTAAACAAAGACGAAACCGGACAATTGTATCTTGTTGTACATTCGGGAAGCAGGCATCTCGGTAAACAAGTAGCGGAGTTTTACCAGGAACTTGGCTATAGGGAACTGGTAAAGAATAATGAGTATATTTCGGAGCTTATCAAGGAGTTAAAGGCGCAGGGGCGTGAAAAGGAGATTCAACAGGAAATTAAGAAGGTTAAACCTGTGAAAATAAGCAAACAGTTGGCTTATGTTCAGGGCAAAAGCTATAACGACTACCTGAATGATATGAAGATAGTACAGAAATTTGCAGTGTTAAACCGAAAAGCCATTGTTGATGAGATTGTAAACAGAATGGAATTTGAAGTTATTGAACAGTTTACCACAATACATAACTATATAGATCTTGACAGTATGATTTTAAGAAAGGGAGCGATTTCAGCACGCAGTGGCGAAGTTGTTTTAATACCGATGAATATGAGGGATGGAAGTTTAATTTGCATTGGAAAGGGAAATAAGGATTGGAATTACTCGGCACCCCATGGAGCAGGAAGACTTATGAGCAGGAGCAAGGCAAAGGAAGTCATCAGCCTCGAAGAATTTGAGAAGTCTATGGAAGGTATCTATTCTACAACGGTTAACAGATCCACCTTAGATGAATGCGCTTTGGCATATAAGCCCATGGACGAAATAATTGCAAATATACAGGATACGGTAGATATTATTAATATAATTAAACCTATATATAATTTTAAAGCAGCGGAATAAAGTGGAGGATATAATGTTATTTGATACACATGCACATTTTAATGATAACAGATTTAAACATGACAGGGATGAAGCTATAAAGAATGCTCATGAAAGCGGAGTTTCCTACATTTTAAATGTATCGTATAATATTCCGTCACTGGAGCATTCCTTATCCTTAGCTGGAAGATATAGCTTCATATATGCATCAATGGGCATACATCCGCACTATTCAAAGGATATGAATGACAACATATTGGATAAAATTCGGAGTTTGTGTGAAAATAAAAAGGTTGTAGCTATAGGTGAAATAGGACTTGATTATTACAGAGATTTGTCACCAAGGGATGTTCAGAAGAAATGGTTTATAAAGCAGATAAATCTGGCTAAGGAATTGAAATTACCCATTATAGTCCATATCAGAGATGCAAATGAAGATGCACTTAATGTTCTGAAGGCTGAAAATGCCAGGGAAGTAGGAGGAATTATTCATAGTTTTTCCGGAGATGTAAAAATGGCAAAGGAGGCCATTGATAACAACTTCTATATTTCTGTTGGGGGACCTGTTACCTATCCCAATGCAAGAAATTTGATTGAAGTTGTAAAATTTGTTCCGGAGGAAAGGCTTCTTATTGAAACCGATTGTCCGTATCTTACGCCGGAGCCTTTTAGAGGAAAAAGAAATGATTCAAGCCTGGTTAGATTGGTTGCTGAAAAAATTGCTGAGATAAAAGGCAAAAGCTTTGAAGAAATTGCAAATATTACTACCAATAATGCCAAGATGTTGTTTGGTATCAGGTGAGGGAGAAGGTTATGCTTGATGTTTGTCTCTTGGGAACTGGAGGTATGATGCCACTGCCAAACCGGTGGCTTACATCTCTTTTGGTAAGACACAATGGAAGAATGATTCTGATAGATTGTGGAGAAGGAACACAAATTCCGCTTAAAATGGCAGAATGGGGAATAAAACCAATTGATGCCGTGTTGTTTACCCATTATCATGGAGATCATGTGGCGGGATTGCCCGGATTTCTTCTTACTCTGGGGAATTCGGGAAGGGAAGAGCCTTTGATGTTGGTGGGGCCTCCGGGTATAAAAGAAGTGGTGGAAGGTTTAACGGTAATTTCACCGGAACTGCCCTATGAGTTGAATTTAATAGAACTGCCTGACAGTGAAAGTGCTGAAGTAAGTGTTAGCGGCATTTTTATTAAAAGCTTGCCGGTGGATCATACCATTCCATGCCTGTCCTATTGTATTGAGCTTAAAAGGCAAGGCAAATTTGATGTTGACCGTGCCAGGGAACTTATGATTCCTGTAAACTACTGGAATAAGCTGCAGAAAGGTGAGAATGTAACAGTAGATGACAGGGTGATTACTCCTGAAATGGTTTTAGGTGAGCCTAGAAAAGGAATTAAGGTATGTTACTGTACGGATACAAGACCCTCTGATGAATTGGCAGAGTTTATTAAAGATTCGGATCTCTTTATTTGTGAAGGTATGTATGGTGATGAGAATGACACTCATAAAGCTGAGCAGAAGAAGCATATGACTTTTTCTGAAGCTGCATTGCTTGCTAAAAAGGGAAATGTGGAGGAACTGTGGCTTACCCATTACAGCCCGTCTCTTACCGATCCGGAAGAATATATGGAAGTTGCGAGGAGTATCTTCAAAAATACTGTCGGAGGAAGAGATTTACTTGCTAAAACAATAAAATATAAGGAATAGAGAAAAATTTAAAAATAGTTAATTTTATATATTGATGTTTTGTTCTAACCGTTCCACGCTATATAAGCAATATTGTTAATAAAAATTTAATTGGGATGTAAAAGTTATTCATGATATAATGGAAATGCATTTAAAAGGATTTAGCTATCGGCTAAAGGAGAAAGGCTAAAATGGGTTATGATATGTCACAGATTATTGGCAATTCTACAAGTCTAGGAAACACAAAGTAAAATTTTCCCGTAATACTTGGAAAGAGAAGTTTTTAAAATTAAGTTGATATTTAACTAATAAAGTTGCAGATTCATATGGAATAACGGATTTAGCATTTTTCAAATTGCAAAAAAAATGAGCTTTTTAAAAGATTTTTATTTGGGGAAAGCATGAAAAATGAGCCGAAGAAATAAGCGGGAGGGAGAAACGTGAATGTTCTGGTATTAAATGGAAGTTCTAAAAGTGAATATAGTATTACATTGCATACTGCGCTATATTTGGAAAAAAAGTTTCCAGAACATAAATTTCACTTCCTTCATGTTGGCCATTATATTAAGTCCTTTGAAAAAGATTTTTCGCCGGCTATTAATGCCATAAACGATGCTGACCTGATTATTTTTTCCTACCCTGTTTATACCTTTATTGCACCATATCAGTTGCATCGTTTTATGGAACTATTAAAGGCATCCGGCATTAATCTGTCCGATAAATTTGTTACACAGATTACTACATCCAAGCATTTTTACGATGTTACAGCACATAAGTATATTCAGGAGAATTGTCAGGATCTTGGAATGAAATTTATAAAAGGTTTGTCTGCTGACATGGACGACCTCCTGACCGAAAATGGACGTAAAGAAGCAAGGGAATTTTTTCGATATGTATGTTGGTGCGTAGAACATGATATATATGAAACTCTTCCTAAGAATCCTGTTGTTTCAGCCCATCTCCCGGTTGGGACTGCTGCATCGAGTCAGGATAAAAAGAGCGGAGATGTGGTGATAGTTACCGATTGTGCTAAAAACGACAAGCAGCTCAATGACATGATTGAAAGATTCAGAGCAGTTCTAAAGATAAAAAGCCGTGTTGTCAATATTTCCGACTACCCTTTTCATGGAGGTTGCCTGGGCTGCTTTAATTGTGCGGCTACGGGAAAATGCGTTTATAAAGATGGTTTTGATGATTTCTTGCGTAACAATATTCAGACTGCTGATGCAATAGTGTATGCGTTTTCTATAAAAGATCATTCAATGGGTTCAATCTTTAAAATGTATGATGACAGGCAGTTTTGCAATGGTCACAGAACTGTAACTATGGGAAAGCCTACGGGGTACCTGATTAGTGGGAACTATCCTGCAGAGACTAATTTACAGATGATTATTGAAGGTCGAAGTGAGGTTGGAGGAAATTTCTTAGCAGGAGTTGCCTGTGATGAAATAAATCCCGATGCAGAGATAGACAGACTTGCTGAAAGACTTGATTATGCCATTACTCATAAATATATTCAGCCAAGGAATTTCTATGGTATTAGCGGAATGAAAATTTTCAGGGATCTTATCTGGCTTATGCGCGGATTGATGAAAGCCGATCATCGGTTTTATAAAGCCCATGGTTTATATGATTTTCCTCAGAAGAAAAAGGGAACGGCATTAAAAATGTATCTTGTGGGTGCTCTTATATCTTCGCCAAAATTAAAGGCTAAAATAGGGAATAAACTTTTTGAAGGTATGATTGCACCGTATAAGAAGGTTTTAAGCAGCGACTGCGATTAATTTGACAGTTGTTATTGGATGTTTAAGGCAAAATATATTCGGAAAGGAAAATGGTATATGATGGAGATAATGGCTGCCGAGGCAATAAAAAGATTTAAGACAGAGATGACAAGGTTTTTGATGATGTATAAGTTTGCGTTGGATGAGATGAGTACAAAAATAGATATTCTTAAGCAGGAGTTTGAATACATTCATGATTATAATCCTATTGAACATGTGGAATCGAGAATAAAATCTCCTGAAAGCATTTTGAGAAAACTCCGTAAGAAAGGCTTTGAATTGTCGCTGCCTTCAATAAGAGAGAATATTAACGATATAGCAGGGATTCGTATCGTTTGCTCATTCATTTCAGATATTTATAAAATAAGTGAAATGCTTCAAAATCAGAAAGATATCAAGGTTATCCAATGCAAGGATTATATTAAGAATCCGAAACCCAACGGCTATCAAAGTTTGCATCTTATTGTGGAAGTACCTGTTTTCATGTCGGACAGAATAGAGAATGTAAAGGTGGAAGTTCAGATTCGTACCATTGGAATGGACTTTTGGGCAAGTCTGGAACATAAAATATACTATAAATGCAATAAGGAAGTCCCTGAAAAATTAAGGGAAGAACTAAGAGATGCGGCCAATACGGTTAGACAATTGGATATGAAGATGGAACAAATAAATAAAGAGATTAGTGAGATTAAGGATTCCAGCAGTTTGGAGGAAATTCAGGAAATTGTCATTAATAATCAGAAGTTTTATTTGCCAAAGGATTTTTTTAAGTTTTAAGTTCTGTATTTAAAGTATAAAAATAGCCCAAAACCTTGGAACTTTAGGGGAAATTATCATTTGACAATAGGGATGAATTTTGATAGAATAGATAAATCGCGTTTGTTGCCACTATGGGTTCATAGTGGCATCACCTTTTTATATTCGTCAGCACCAATTGGAAGCAAAAGAATGAAAATACTGTGTTTGAACAATATTACATAGAAAGTATATTGGTCGGATAAATTCCTTATAAAATTTTACTCGATATAAAAATGAAAGGGCAGAAAATGAGTAGAGTTTATCTCTTTGGCACAGTGGATGAACAATACTCCTTTTTTATGGAAAGGGCTGGTGTAATATGATCAAAGTGTTGGCACGAAGTATTCGTGAGTACAAAAGACTCTCAATTATAACTCCTATACTGATAACTTTGGAGGTAGTAATTGAGTGTATAATTCCGTTTATAACTGCAACTCTGGTTAATGAAATTAAAGGCGGTTGCGGCTTGAATACCATAATAAAATATGGTGTTATCTTAATTATTATGGCATTTTTGTCATTGCTGTTCGGTGCTGTTGCAGGGTCAACCAGTGCCACGGCATCCAGCGGATTTGCAAAGAATTTACGAAAGGATATGTTTTATAAGATTCAGGAGTATTCCTTTGAAAACATTGATAAATTTCAGACTTCATCGTTAATTACCCGAATGACCACCGATGTATCCAATGTGCAAAATGCCTATATGATGATAATAAGAATTGCAATTCGTGCACCTTTAATGCTGATTTTTGCCTTTGTGATGGCCTTTGTAATGGGTGGACGCATGGCGTGGATTTTCCTGGTGGTTGCACCGTTTCTCGCAATTGGTCTTGGGCTTGTAATTTACAAGACACTTCCGTTGTTCAGGAAAGTTTTCAAAAAGTATGACGCATTGAACAGATCCATTCAAGAAAACATTAAAGGTATGCGTGTGGTAAAATCTTTTGTTCGTGAAGAATATGAAAAAAAGAAATTTGACAGGGCAGCAGAAGATGTATGCGCAGATTTTACAAAAGCTGAACGGATTTTGGCTCTTAATGGACCTTTGATGCAATTTTGCATGTATGTGGTTATGGTTTTTGTTCTGTCTTTCGGTTCCTATACTATTATTACCAGTCGAGGGTTGGATTTTGACGTTGGACAGTTTTCTGCCATATTGACATATAATTTTATGATTCTCATGAGTTTGATGATGCTTTCTTTTGTATTTGTAATGATTACCATTGCCAGCGAATCGGCTAAACGTATTGTTGAAGTAATTAGTGAGGAAAGTACATTGTCAAATCCTGAAAATCCGGTTTACACGGTAAAGGACGGTTCAATTTCCTTTGAGAACGTAAGCTTTAAATATTCAAAAAAAGCAGAGAGAATGGCGTTAGAAAATATAAATTTAGAAATTAAATCAGGCGAGACCATTGGAATTATTGGTGGTACTGGCTCTTCAAAAACATCCCTTGTCCAGTTGATTCCGCGTCTGTATGATGCAACCGTCGGAGTTGTAAAAGTAGGTGGCGTGGATGTGCGAAATTATGATCTTAAGGCTTTGCGTAATCAGGTGGCTGTAGTGCTGCAGAAAAATATTTTATTTTCCGGAACTATTAAAGAAAATCTGCGTTGGGGAAATAAAGATGCTACCGATGAAGAGTTGATAGAAGCATGTAAATTGGCTTGTGCCGATGAGTTCATAAACCAATTTCCCAAAGGATATGACACCTATATTGAGCAGGGGGGAACCAATGTTTCCGGAGGACAGAAGCAAAGGCTTTGTATAGCAAGAGCATTGCTTAAAAAGCCTAAAATATTGATTCTGGACGATTCCACCAGTGCAGTGGATACCAGGACCGATGCTAAAATTCGTAAAGCGCTTAAGGAGTATATGCCGGAGACAACCAAGATAATTATTGCTCAGAGAACAGCTTCTGTTGAGGATGCCGACAGGATTATAGTAATGGATGGTGGCACTATTAACGGAATAGGAACCCATGAGCAATTATTAGCTGAAAATGCAATTTACAGAGAAATATATATTTCTCAGAATAAGGCAGGTGCTTAATGTGAAAACAAAAAGTTTTAAGAATAGAAAATCAGTCGTACTTCGTCTGCTCAAAGACATATATGAGTTTTATCCGGTAATGTTTCCGGTTTCCATTGTATGTATATTGTTCAATGCAACTATCAGTTCCATTCCTGCTGTATTTATGCAAAATGTAATTGCACTTATTGAAGACAGCTGGCAATCCGGCGATTGGAATGCAGTTGGAGGGAAAATACTGTATTTTGTTTCTATATTGGTAGCCTTCTATATATTGTCAATTATAAGCGGTATCGCATATAATCAGATGATGGCAATTATTACCCAGGGCACATTGAAAAAATTTCGCGGTAAAATGTTTGGAAGAATGCAAACACTTCCCATTAAGTATGTGGATACTCACAATCATGGAGATATCATGAGTTATTACACTAATGATATAGACACATTAAGACAGATGATTTCTCAGAGCTTTCCGCAACTTCTGATTTCGGGTGTTTCAGTTCTGACTGTATTTATAATAATGAACTATTTTTGTATATGGCTTACCATTGCTATTTTAATTGGAACAATTGTAATGCTTTTTGTTACAAGAAAAGTGGGTGGAGGTTCAGCCAAATACTTTATTAGACAGCAGAAGTCCCTGGGCCGACTGGAAGGATTTATTGAAGAAATGATGGTTGGCCAAAAAGTGATAAAAGTATTCTGCCATGAAGAAGAAAGTAAGGCGGATTTTGACAAGTTTAACGAAGAGCTATTTAACGATTCAAAATTGGCCAACAGATATGCCAATATTTTAGGGCCTATCCTGAATAATATTGGAAACGTGCTGTATGTTTTCGTTGCCATTACCGGTGGTATTTTATTGGTTGCCGATGTTCCCAATTTAAGTATTTCGGGATTGGGGATGGGAATTAGCATTGTTGTTCCATTCCTTAACATGACCAAACAGTTTGTCGGCAACATTAACCAGGTGTCCCAACAGGTTAATTCTGTTGTTATGGGACTTGCCGGCGCACAGCGGATTTATGATTTAATTGATGAAGAACCGGAACAGGATAACGGGTATGTTACATTGGTAAATGTTCGTGAAGAAAACGGTCAGTTAATTGAATGCGAAGAGAGAACAGGAATTTGGGCTTGGAAGCATCCTCACAGCAGTGATGGAACTGTAACCTATACAAAGTTAACCGGTGACGTTAGACTGCATGAGGTGGATTTTGAATATGAACCGGGCAAAACAATTTTACATGACATAAGCCTTTATGCTAAACCTGGACAAAAAGTGGCATTTGTTGGTGCAACCGGTGCCGGTAAGACTACAATAACAAACTTGCTTAATCGCTTTTATGATATTGCCGACGGTAAAATCCGTTATGACGGTATCAATATAAACAAAATCAAAAAATCCGATCTTCGCCGTGCCATTGGGATGGTGCTTCAGGATACCAATCTTTTTACCGGTACTGTAATGGATAATATCCGCTACGGTAAGCTGGATGCTACTGATGAAGAGTGTATTGCTGCGGCGAAACTTGCAGGAGCAGATGATTTCATTCGGCGTTTGCCCGATGGCTATCATACAATGATTACCGAAAATGGGGCGAACCTGTCACAAGGGCAGAGACAGTTGATTTCCATCGCCAGAGCGGCAGTTGCTGACCCTCCGGTTATGATTTTGGATGAAGCAACATCCTCAATTGATACAAGAACTGAAGCCATTGTGCAGCGAGGTATGGATGCTTTGATGGAGGGCAGGACAGTATTTGTAATTGCTCACCGTCTGTCTACCGTTAAAAATGCTGATGTTATCATAGTTTTAGACCATGGGAGAATTATTGAACGAGGCAATCATGAAGAGCTGATTGCCAAGAAAGGTGTATATTATCAATTGTATACGGGTGCCTTTGAGTTGGATTAAAATTGGATAAATATAAAGCTCGTAATGTAAAAGAGTGCAGCAACAGGTAAAAACAGTGCTATACTCTTTTACATTACGGCATGTTAGCTGATTTATGGACATATTTGGGGGAGTTTTTTGAGCAAATTCCGTATATTCTGAAACTCGGTTATTTTAAAATTTTAGAACATAGATTTTTAAGTTTATCTGTGAAGTGCCGCATCTATCAAACCGTAATTTACGTTTGATATACCGAAAGGACTATTGTTGCTTATTGCTATTCTAAGTATCTCAACTCCTGAAATGTCTACGTCAAAATCAATGGGAGGAACTCCTCCTGTCAATTCGGGAGATGTGTATAAAAGTTTACCGTCGCCATACAATTTTAAAGTGGCTTTATATGCAGTGTCTTTTGAGTCAAAGGAAAGAACGAATTTACCGTTGATTTTGCTATATTTTTTATTTATAACATAGTCTGTATATATCCAGCCATAATATATCTCATATTTTATTGCTTTAGAACAAATATTGCCTGAGGAATCCTTAAAGTTGTTATTTTCAAGTCTAAAACATTTATTTACAGTAGTATCGGATAGCAGATTGTAATATGCTAAATCATTAAGCCATACCATATTTTCATTATCTGTTATATGTACACTCTTTGTTGCCTCATCCCAGGTTACTTCCTTGCCAAGAGCTTCGGCAACTGTTCTTACAGGGAGATATGTAGTTCCATCGTAAATAAAGGGTTCCACAGTTTTTCCATTTCCGTCTTTAAGGTCTATCGGCAAGTCATTTATAAATATTTTTATATTATCGTAATATACATCGATGTTTTTTTTAACTGATTCAGCATAGGAAGTGGAAAAAAGTAGGCACAGAGAAATTAAAAAAACACTTATCTTCTTAAAAATTTTCTTTGCCATTGCAGAATTCCTCCTGAAAATATAAATTGACTCAGTTGTAAATATATTTTTTTAATTTAAATGTGTTACAACTCATTTGGTAATTTTTTAAATTTTTGTATTAAATAATAAAACTAATAAAACTAATAGGAATAATAATAAATTACTATTGACTTAAAAAATAAGTATAAGGTATAATCAAAAACACGACTTAATATATAGGATTGATGTGGTTTAAAATGGGGGATTAATGTGAATTGGGACAGAAACATAAGATTTCATCATAGACATTTTGAAAGTGGAGAGGGGCATTACCACCATACTAATTGTGACTTTGATGATTATAACAATGCTGTTAATGAGTATAAGAAGAGCTTTCCGTCAAAGGTCAATGTGGTGGAGAATACTCCTGACCCTGCAGTAAGAGAGATGCTTGTACATATGGAGAAGCAAGGCTGTGAAACGTGCTTTGACCGCTTTGACAGTCAGAAGCCTCACTGTAATTTTGGCCTTGCGGGAGTTTGCTGCAAAAATTGCAATATGGGGCCATGCAGGGTGACCAAAAAGAGCCCCAGAGGAGTATGTGGAGCCGATGCTGACCTTATTGTGGCAAGGAATCTTTTAAGATGGGTGGCAGCTGGAGTAGCAGCTCATGGAGCAAGAGGCCGCGAAATAATGCTGGCTCTGAAGGCAGCGGGGGAGGGTGTACTTAATATCCCAATTTCCGGAGAAGAGAAACTTAGAAAATCTGCTGCTCAGTTGGGAATATCCACTGAAGGCAAATCCAAGGAAGAGTTGGCAGTGGAAGTTGCAGATATTCTTCTTGAAGACTTGTCAAGAACGGTTCCGGGAAAGCATAAAACCTTAAGTGCTTTTGCAACTAAGGAAAGGATTGAAAAGTGGCGGGAGCTGGATCTTCTTCCTATAGGAGCATATCATGAAGTGTTTGAAGCTCTCCATCGAACCAGTACAGGAACCGATGGAGATTGGGAGAACATTATGAAACAGTTTTTAAGGTGTGGCCTGGCTTTTGCCTGGAGCAGTGTTTTGGGTTCTTCGATAGCTATGGACAGTTTATTTGGGTTGCCTGTTAGAAGTACAGTTAAAGCAAATTTGGGTGCTCTTAGGGAAGGCTATGTTAACATTGCCGTTCACGGGCATTCTCCTCTTTTGGTCAGTGAAATTGTAAAACAGGGAAGAAGTCAGGAATTTATACAACTGGCAAAAGAAAAAGGTGCCCTTGGTATACAGTTTTATGGAATATGCTGCTCGGGACTGTCGGCAATGTATCGTTATGGAGGCGTTATTCCGCTATCTAACGCTATCGGTGCTGAGCTTGTTCTCGGTACGGGGGCTATTGATTTATGGGTGGCGGATGTTCAGGATGTTTTTCCGTCAATAATGGACGTTGCAAAATGTTTTAAAACAACGGTTATTACCACCAGTGATTCTGCAAGACTTCCCGGGGCTGAGCATTATGGCTATGATCACCATCATTCTAATCTGGACGAAACCGAGAAATTGGCAAAGACTATTGTTAAAAGAGCCATTGAAAGTTTTGAGGGAAGAAGAAATGTTCCGGTGTTTATTCCTGATTATGAGGTGGATGCAGAGATTGGTTTTTCAGTAGAGTATGCTACCAGCCGTTTTGGAAGTATGGAGGTAATTGCAAAGGCTTTAAAAGAAGGTAAAATCCGTGGTGTGGTCAATTTGGTGGGCTGCAATAATCCGAGGGTGATGTATGAAAAAGCAATAGTGGATGTGGCACAAAAGCTGATTGAAAACAATATTCTGGTGCTTACCAACGGATGTGCGTCCTTTCCTCTCTTAAAGCTGGGCTATTGTAATGTTAAAGCATTGGAAAAAGCGGGGAAGGAGCTTAAAGAATTTTTAGAGCCGGATTTGCCGCCGGTGTGGCATATGGGTGAGTGCCTTGATAATGCGAGGGCATCTGCTTTTTTCAGGGCATTGGCTGATAGCCTTGGAAAAGATATAAAAGATATGCCTTTTGCCTTTGCCAGTCCGGAATGGTCCAATGAGAAGGGAGTAGGTGCAGCTCTCGGATTCAGACTTTTAGGAATAAACTCTTATCATTCGGTTTATCCACCGGTACAAGGTTCAAAGAATGTAATGAAATATCTGTTTGAAGATACACAGAATACGATAGGAGCCGTCATGGTAGTGGAGGTAGACCCGATGAAGCTTGCCGATAGGATAATTTCAGATATAAATGAAAAGAGAAAGGCTTTGATGTGGAAATAAAGGGAGGTTATGAATGTGATAAGAAAGACAAAAATAGCTGTGATTTTTACTCTGATTTTGTTAATGATATTGAATCTTACAGGCTGCAACAGTAAAGACGGGGCAGTTGGTGCATTGAATAGCAAGTCCCAGGCAGGGGTTAAAACCATAAAGATTGCTTATTTGCCTATTACCCATGCTCTTCCCCTTTATGTGGAAAATGAACTGTCTAAGGAAAACTTTAAGAATTTTAAACTGGAGCTTGTAAAGTTCGGGTCATGGACAGAACTGGTGGATGCTTTGAACTCCGGCAATGTAGACGGTGCATCCATACTTATAGAGCTGGCAATGAAGGCTAAAGAGCAAGGTATTGATTTAAAAGCAGTTGCTTTAGGACATAGAGACGGGAATGTGGTGGTGGTATCTAAAGACATCAATAAAGTTGAAGACTTGAAGGGAAAGAACTTTGCCATACCCAGCAAGCTTTCCACTCATAACGTTTTACTGCATATTATGCTTGAAAAGGCTGGTCTTAAATATAGCGATGTAAATGTTGTTGAATTACCACCTCCGGAGATGGCGGCTGCTTTGGCTGAGGGAAGAATATCCGGTTATTGTGTGGCGGAACCTTTTGGAGCAAAATCAGTGGCATTAGATAAAGGTAAGACTTTATTTGAATCCCAGGATTTATGGGAGGGATCGGTATGCTGCGGATTGGTTCTCAGAAATGACTTCATTAAGGATAACGGGGTTATTGCTGAAGAGTTTATCAAGGAATACATAAAAGCAGGAGAAAAAGCTGAATCAAAAGATGAGGTAATTCGTGATATTGCTGAAAAATACTTGAAAGCGGAAGAACAGGTGCTGGATTTGTCCCTTAAATGGATTTCCTATGAAAACCTGAAGCTGGAGGAAAAAGACTATAATGAGCTTTCAAAATACATGGTGGAAATGGGGCTTTCTGAAAATCCTCCGCTGTACAGTGAGTTTGTAGATAATACATTTATAGGAAAAGTGAAGTGATGAAAATGGAAGCGTTAAAAAAGATATTGAAGATTGTTGTAAGCATAGCTGCACTTTTAGGTATTTGGCAATTGGCGGTGCTTTCCGGAAGATACGAATCGTCACTTCTTCCTTCACCGGCCAAAGTTATTGAGGGAATGACAGAATTGATAGAGGACGGAACTTTATTAACTCATTTTAAAGTAAGCCTTACCCGATTCTTTATTGGGTATTTGGCAGCAATAATAGCCGGAATAACTCTTGGACTTTTGCTGGGCTGGAACAAAAGTGTATGGTCTTTTATTGAGCCGATTGTGCAGGTGTTAAGGCCGGTTTCGCCTATTGCATGGTTCCCTTTTATTGTTCTGTGGTTTGGAATCGGGGATACTCCGGCCATTGTTATTATCTTTATAGCAGGCTTTTTTCCAATCCTTCTTTCTACTGTTTCGGGGGTTGGAAATGTGGATGCGATTTATTTGAAAGTGGCTAATAACTTTGGAATCCGGCAGCCGCAGTTGCTTTTTAAAATTATTCTTCCGGCAGCCTTCCCATTGATTGCAAACGGCCTGCATTTAGCATTAGGGTCGGCCTGGGTGTTCCTGGTGGCCGGGGAAATGGTGGGTGCCCAGTCGGGACTGGGATACTTAATCATAGATGCAAGAAATTCTTTGAGATCGGATCTGGTTTTGGCAGGAATAATATTTATTGGAGCTTTGGGGCTTTTGCTGGATAGGTTGATCAAGCTTCTTGAAACCGGTATTGAAAAGCAGTGGGGAATATCCCGAAGGGGGATGAACTGATATGTATATTTCAATTGAGGGCGCGTCCCGAGAATACTTTTTTAAAGGCAGAAAAACTGTATCTCTTGAAAAGGTGAATTTGGAAATAGAAAAAGGTGAATTTATTTGCCTTTTAGGGCCAAGCGGCTGCGGGAAGACAACATTATTGAATTTGATTGCCGGTTTTGACAGGCCAACTTCAGGTGTTGTCAAAATTAATGGAGAAGTTGTTACAAAACCTTCTGCAAATAGAATTACTATATTTCAGAACTATGGACTGCTTCCCTGGAGAAGTGTCCTTCGAAATGTTGAACTTGGCCTGGAAAGCAAGAAAATAGATAAAAAGGAAAGAAGACGAATTGCCGAAGAATATATTGAACTGGTAGGTCTTTCGGCATATAAAAAGCATCATCCTTCCCAGCTTTCGGGAGGAATGCAGCAGAGGGTGGCTTTTGCAAGGGCATTGGCTGTTGATCCTGAGATACTGCTTATGGATGAACCCTTTGGGGCACTGGATGCAATGACCCGTATGAATATGCAGGATGAGATTGAGAGGCTGTGGCAAGAAAAGAAAAAAACAATAATTTTTGTGACTCATGATATAGAAGAAGCTGTCTTTTTGGCCGATAGAATTGTGATAATGACTCCAAGTCCCGGGAAAGTAAAAAGTGTCATTGAGGTGCCTTTGGCAAGGAAAAGGGACAGAACCGGAAGCGATTTCTTGAAAATCAGGGACAAGGTTTTTGCTGAATTCGAACTAAAGGCCAGAGACCAAACCGAATACTACCTCTAGAACAGGGGACGGTTCGAAACCACTGAAAAACACCAAATAAAAAATGTAAAACATTCAATATATTTCAACAAATATATAGTAAAAAACCTCCTTCAATGGTATAATGGAATCACGCAAAACCAACACCACAAAGGAGGTTTTTTAAATGCTAAAAGATAAAAATAATCAATTAAGCATCTATTCAATATTATACAATAAAATTCCAGAAAATCATATACTTAAATTAATAAAT
>ENA-UPSB01000440-UPSB01000440.1-bioreactor-metagenome-genome-assembly--contig:-NODE-440-length-70007-cov-18.470180_pt1 | contig 70007 bp, 71 predicted proteins | sample MGYA00238182_ERZ773286 | MGnify/ENA primary metagenome ERZ773286 (study PRJEB29026, sample SAMN07631240) | bioreactor metagenome | isolation source: Switchgrass digestor | place: USA: Dartmouth... | reverse complement strand
TATTCCTCGGCCTCGTCGACCGACTGCGCCGTGTCAATCCGGACGTACTGGTTTTGCCCTTTGTCGAAGTGGAAGTTTTCCGACTTGTACTCCCCGCCCTCGAGCGTCAGCGCCACTTTTTCCGTCTGGAACGCGTCGGCGACCGTGTTGGCAAGGCACTGGAGGACAAGCCGCTCGTATGCGGCTGGTGAGCCCTTCATCCCCTCCGCAAACGCGGCGTTTACATCCACCGCCGCCGTCTCGGTCGCGGCGTCAAACGCAATGGAGAGAATCTGCGCATCCCCCTCCATGACGGCGCGCGCGCCGCCCGGCGGGGCCTTAAACTGCTCCGTGAGAGCGGGCGCGAGGTTTTCGTTTGTTTTCAGGGAGACCTGGCGCCCCGTGAACACGATGCCGCTGCCGTCTTCCCGCGGGAAGTAGACGTTGAGGTGGAGCGTGACGGGCACGTCCGCCTCGCGGGCTTTCAGCTCGCTTGTGATGACGACGCCTTCCTCTTCCTTCGGGCGGTACTCCGTCTTAATCAGGCCGATGCCCTTCGCGTAGTAGTCCTTCGAGACGCTGTAATCGTTTTCGCTCGTCACTTCGAGGGCCTTGAACGTCCCGTACGGGACGGCGACCTCCACGTCCACCGCCGTAATCGCGCGTGCGTATCCGTTCGACTGCCACGCGGTGCCCACGGCGATGGGCTCCTTGATTAAGATATCCTCCGTGTTGGTCTGTCCGATCATGTTCGCCCGGCCGTACTGCTCGCCGCGGCTGAGCGTCATCACGAGCGCGTCGTCCCGGGCGGTGTAGACGATGGAGCTGACCGTCCCGCCCGTGTCGACGCGAAATTGCACGGCGTCCTTCGAGACGTAGTCGACCCACATCTCAAACGACGCAAACTCGATGCCCGTCCCCTCGTACACAAGGTGCACGTCTTTTTCAAAGGAGAGGTAGTCCGCGGCGGCGGGCCCGTCTTTCCGGGGCTTTTCCGGCGTGACGGTGACGACGACGGGCGGCGTCGTCTCCCCCGCCCCGTCGTTTGGCTGAGGCTTAGCGCACCCCGTAAGGCAAAGCGCCAGGGCGCACAGCGCAACAAGGGCCGCTTTTTTCATGGCCGTCTCCTTTCCTGTCCGGCTATGCGTCATTATCGGCATCCTGCGCGGACACCGCTTTGGCAACCTGCATCATGATGGCGCACTCCATGCGCTTTTTAAACAGCTCGCACCCGAGGGGGTAGACGCCCTCCACCCTGCCGGATGCGTGGTAGGCGTTGGCCGCGCACCCGCCGGAGCAGTAAAGCCGCGCCCAGCACTTCCTGCACTCCTCCCGCGAGTAGGCGTTGACGGCGGCAAACTCCGCCTGCCTTTCCGTGTTTGTAATGCCCTTGTCGAGGCTCCCCAAGCGGTACGATTCATCCCCCACGAACTGGTGGCAGGGGTAGAGCTCCCCCGCGGGCGTGACGGCGAGGTACTCCGTCCCCACGCCGCAGCCGGCGATACGCTTGTGGACGCACGGGCCGCGGTCAAGGTCGAGGATGTAGTGGTAGAACGTAAAGGGCCGCCCCTCCTTCTCCCGGCGGAGCATCTCCACCGCGAGCTTCTCGTACTGCTCAAACAGGGCGGGCAGATCCTCTTCCCGCAGGGCGTAGTCCGGCTCGGGCCCCGACACGACGGGCTCCATGGACAGCTCCGTAAAGCCCAGGCCGGCAAGGTGCAAAATGTCCTCCGTAAAGTCGAGGTTGTAGCGCGTGTACGTGCCGCGGATATAGTATCCCCTGTTTCCCCGCTTTTCTACAAGCCTTTTGAACTTCGGGAGGATGAGGTCGTAGCTGCCGCCGCCGGCGGGCGTTTTGCGCATCCTGTCGTGGACCTCGCGGCGCCCGTCGAGGCTGAGCACGACGTTGTGCATCTCGCGGTTTGTAAAGTCGATGACATCGTCGTCGATGAGGACGCCGTTTGTGGTGAGCGTAAACCGGAAGTTCTTCCCGTGCTCTTTTTCGATGGATCGCGCGTACGCCACAATCCCTTTGACGATGTCCCAGTTGAGAAGCGGCTCGCCGCCGAAAAAGTCCACCTCGAGGTTGCGGCGCGCCCCGCTCATCGCGACGAGAAAGTCAATCGCCTTTTTCCCCGTCTCAAGGGACATGAGCGCCCGCTCGCCGCGGTATTGCCCCTCCCCGGCAAAGCAGTAGCCGCAGGTGAGGTTGCACGCGTGCGACACGTGCAGGCACAGCGCCTTGATGGTGTGGCGGCGCGCCTTGACCGCGCCGGAGATGTCCCCGAACGTATCCTCGCTGAAAAGCTCTCCGGACTCCTTCAGGGACCGGATATCCCCTAAAAGCTCGAGCGCCTCCTCCCGCTCAAGGCCGTGTTTCTCCGCAAGGTACGCGGCAATCTCGTCCGCGCCGTGCGTTTCGAACAGGGCGATGGCGTCGTACGCGGCGTCGTCCACCGCGTGAATCGAGCCGCTCGGCACGTCGAGCACAATGTTGTAACCGTTGAGTTTGTACTGGTGAATCATGTCCGACTCCATAATAAAACGAAATGCCGTTTATCCCGCTTGACGGCGAAAAACGGCACTTGATGGCATTTCGCGCGCTGTCTTTCCGCGCTTACTTGCTCTCGCTCTTTTCACACGGCTGGTTGGCCACGCCGCATGACGTTTTGCAGGCGGACTGGCAGGAGGTCTGGCACTCGCCGCAGCCGCCGTCTTTCAGGCTTTTCGTTAAGTCGCGCGTTTTGATTGTGACGATTCTCTTCATAATGCGAAACTCCTCAAAACTAGACTGTTCCGGCAAATGCCGGCGCACCGCTTCAGCGGCGCCAATTCTTCCTAAAAAGGGTATCACAGACTCCCGGATTTGTCAATTGACGCGCTGCGGCTTATGTCACGCAATAAAGCCCCTCCGGCCACCCGCCGCGCGAGCTGTAGACGCTCACGCCGCATTTTTCAAGCGCCAAGAGGGCCTCAAGGGCCTTTCCCGTCACCGTCTCCCCCGGAATCAAAACGGGAATCCCCGGCGGGTACGCCCACACGTACTCCAGCACGGCCTTCCCCGCCGCGTTTTTGATGGGCACAAAGCTCCCTTCCGCCCGCGCCGCTTCGGCGAGGTCCATTTTCATCTCCGGCAGGCTGAACACATCGGGCGGGACGGAAATCTCCCGCTCCGGACGGGCCGCCCCGTCGAGCGCGAAAAGCGCGTTCGAAAGGCGCGTGAGCACTAAGTCGTCGTCGCACACGCTCGTCATGGCAAGGACGTACCCGAGCGACGCCATCTCCGTTTCAATCTTATGCGCCTCCCTCAGCCGCGAGGCAAACTCCGGGCCCGTCAGGCCCGCTCCCCGCGTGTCGACGACGAGCTTTCCCGGGTCGAAGCCGAAAAAGGCGCTGTGGCGGCCTATATCGTCGCGCCCGTGGCAGAGGACGCGAAGGTGCTGCAGCTCCCGCGCGCGCGCGGAAAAACGGCGGAGGGCCTCGCTGTAGCGCGCAAAGAGGGCGCCGCCTTCGCTTTCTAAAAGGCGCAGGCAGCGGTCAATGGACGCCATGAGGACGTAAGACGGGCTGCTGGTGCAAAACATCCGCATTGCCTGCGCAAGCCGTTGCGCGTCGACGCGCTCACTGCAAAGATGCAAAAGCGCCGTCTGCGTCATGGCGGGCAGCGTCTTGTGCAGGCTCATGGCGACCATGTCCGCCCCGCACGCAACGGGGCTTTCCGGAAACGCCGGGTGAAAGCCAAGGTGCGCCCCGTGCGCCGCGTCCACGAGCACAACAGCGCCGTACCGGTGCGCCGTCTCGCAGATACTCCGCACGTCGCTGACGACGCCCTCATACGTCGGGGACGTGACAATCACAAGGCGCGCGCCCCGCGCGCTCTCAAGGGCCTTTTCCACCGCCTCGGGCTTAAAGCTCCCCGCGATGCCCGTCTCCGCATCCACCTCCGGCATGACAAAGACGGGCCGCGCGCGCACAATCTCCAGCGCGTGATAGACGCTGCGGTGGCAGTTCCGGGCGACGATCACCGTGTCCCCCGGCCCTGCGGCGGCGTAGACGGCGGCGAGGATGCAGCCCGTCGAGCCGTTGACGCCAAGATAAGCGCGGCGGGAGCCGTACAGCCGCGCGGCGAGGGCCATCGTTTCGGCGAGGACGCCTTTGGCGTTGTAAAGGTCGTCAAACCCCTCGATTTCCGTTATATCAAGCGAATACGGCAAAAGCCCGGCAAACGCGCCGCTGCGCTTGTGTCCCGGCGTGTGCATCGGGAGCATGCCGGACCGCGCGTACTCGTCCAGGAGATGCTCGAGCATCGTCTCACCTCAGGAAAAATGTGCGGGCGTTTCCGGCCGTTTTGAAAGAGACGCCCTCAAGTGACAAAAACTTTATGGGATAGCGTTTTTAGAAACCGTCATACTAAAAATACTTCAAGCAGCGCGCGGCGCGCAGAAAGGATGACGACGATGGCAGACAAAAAGTTTTCCGGTTACCCCGTCTACTCCGAGGACGAGCTCGGCCTGATCTCGCAGGTCGCCTCCGCGAGCGAGTGCACCGGCCTTGAGGCGACGCCGCCTTTGTCCGACGCCGAGGCGGCCTCGTACGGCCAGCTCTACCCCATTCCGGCGCCGTCCAATAACACGCGGAGCAAGCGGCGCCACACGCCTCAGACGGACACGCCTGAGCTGCGGTAAACCGATAAGCGGCATGGCCGGTTTGGCCATGCCGCTTATTCTTACTTTCGCCTGTTCTTTTCGTAGATGATGGCCAGCCCGCGCAGGAGCAGGTTTTCGTCATGGTGGATCTTATGTTTGCAGTATGGGACAATCCGCCCGGAAAGGCCTCCCGTGGCCACGACGGTCGCCTTCATGCCGAGCTCTTCCTCGATGCGCTCGACCATGCCGTCGATCATCGAGGCGGTGCCGTAGATGGCGCCGCTTTTCATGCAGTCGATGGTGTTGGCGCAGATGACCTTTCCCGTCGGCTCAATGGGGACGCGCGGCAGCTGCGACGTCCCGCTCGACAGGGCGTTCATGGACAGCTGAACGCCCGGGAACAGCGCGCCGCCGATGAAGTTGCCGTTCTGGTCGATGACGGAAATCGTCGTCGCCGTGCCCATGTCGAAGACGATGACGGGCAGCTTGTAGTGCGTCATCGCGGCGACGCCGTCGGCAACGAGGTCGCTGCCGAGGGTGGCGGGGTCGTCGATGAGGATGTTCATCCCCGTCTTAATCCCGGCGCTGACGACGAGCGCCGTCTTCCCCGTGATTTTCTTCACGGCGGCCTTCAGCACGTTCACAAGCGGCGGCACGACGGACGAGATAATCGCCCCGTCGAATCCCGCGCAGTCGATGCCCTCGAACTCGAGGATATTTCTCATCTCAACGGCGTATTCAAACTCCGTCTTGTTGATATTCGTCACCATGCGGAAAACGTGCGAAATCTCGCCGTTTTCGATGCATCCAAGCACGATGTTGGAGTTCCCTACGTCCAGCGCAAGCATCATACACGCTTTCTCCTTTACTGTTTAACCGGTTTGAGCGGCACAAAGTGCAGCAGCGCCCGGCTCACGCCGCCGGCCACAACGGTGCAGGCGATGGCCTCGATGAGGGCGTTGGTCGTAACCAGCACCGCAATAACCGCAAGAACGCTGTCACCCAGCGCGCGCATCGGCTCCGTGCCGAAGAAGAAGAGGATGAGCGCGCTCACGAAGAAAATCGTGTTGAAGACCGACACGCACAGTGACGCGACAAACGCGCCGATCGTGTCGAGGTATCTCCGGTGCAGCGCGCGGAAAACCAGCCCGGGCAGCCACCCGGCGAGGATGCGCGGGACCATGCACATAATGAAAGTCAAAATGGGGTTAATTGCAAGAAGCGCGGCCCCGAACGGGTCGGCCCCGAAGCACTGCAGGAAGCTCGTGAGCCCGAACACGCCCCCGAGAAACGCGCCGGCTCCTGGCCCGACGATAATGGCCGCCACGGCGACGGGTATCGTCAGAAACGTGATGGACACGGCGCCGACCTTCAGATACCCCAGCGGCGTATACGCCAGAAGGAGCAGGATTGCGACAAGTACGGCCAAACGTACCATCTTGCCTACGTCGAAATACTTTCTGCCATTCATGTATTCAATTCCTCCCTGCTGCCGCTCCCGCCCTGTGCGGGATGCAGCGCAAATTCGTTTTCAGCGGGGTCAGGCTGCCTCCGCCCCGCCTTCATGACCATTTTACACGCATCCCGGTTTGCAGGCAACAGCCAATGGGTATTCATTTTTAATAAAATTGGGCCGTCTGGCAGTGGCGTTTTGATATTGTGGACAAAACTTCAGGGAAGCGCTCTTTCAAAAGCCGCTCCAAAACGGGGACGACGACGTTTTCCGTGCAGAAATGGTCGGCGTCGATGAGGTTGACGCCCGCCTCCTTCGCGGCGAGGAACGTGTCGTATTTTATATCGCTCGTGATGAACGTGTCGCACCCGTATCTTATCGCGTGCTCCAGTTCGCCGCCGCCCGAGCCGCCGACGACGGCGACGAGGGAGACTTCCCGCCCCGCGTCGTGGTACCTCAGGCCGTTTGCCCCCAGACGCTCCTTCAGAAACGGCAGGTACTCCCGCATTCTCATGGGCCTCGGCAGCCGCCCGACGCGGTTGCAGGAGTATTTCTGCCCGCTTGAGTCCTCCCCCTCGGCATGGAGGATTTCGGCGTCCTCCAGCCCCGCGGCCTTGGCCAGCGCGTCGTTGACGCCGCCGCTCGCCGCGTCGAGGTTCGTGTGCATGCAGATGGCGGAAATGCCGTGCTTCAGCAGCGCCGTCACCTTGCGCCCGATGCGGTCTGTGTCGGTGACGGATTTGAGCTGGAAAAACAGCGGGTGGTGCGAGACGATCAGCTGCGCGCCGGTTTCAATGGCCTCGCCGACGACGTCGTCCGTGATATCGAGGGCGACGAGCGCGCGCTCGACGATAGCGTTTTCAAAGCCCACGAGGAAGCCCACGTTGTCAAAATCCATCTTCCGCTCAACCGGCGCAAATTCCGCAAGGCTCCTGAAAATCTCCCCTACTGTTGCCATGCCTTCGTCTCCTCCTTCATGTTGCGAAGCGCGCCGAGCGCCTCCTGAGCGCGGCGGATTTCGTCCTCATCCGGCGACGCGGCGCGGCGCAGCCCGCTTAGCTTCTTTTCCTGCTTTGAAATACAGTGCTCAAGGTACGCCGGCAGCAGCGGGTCGCGCTTTTCAAGCAGCACCTCGAGGGCGCGGGGCTTGTCCCCTTCGCAGAGCACGGCGAAAAGGACAACGTAGTGCTTCCCGTCTTCAAGGACGAGGGCGGCGTCCTTTATAGCATACCCGTTTTCCGAAAGACACGCCTCTAAAACGTCCAGTTTCGACTGCGGCTGCAAAACGAGGCGCACGCCGCGTGTCTTTATCCACGGCGCGCGCGAGAGGATCCCCGCCATCGTCTCGCCGCCCATGCCGGCGAGGATGGCCGTGTCAATCCCCTCGTCCTCCAGGCCGTCAAGCCCGTCCGTCAGGCGAAAGCGAATGACACCCTCAAGCCCCAGCGCCTTGGCCGTCCGGCGCGCGCGATTGAGCGGCCCTTCGCCGATGTCGCAGGCGTACACCGCCCGCGCGCGCCCCGTCAGGACAAGGTGCGCGGGGACAAGGCCGTGGTCCGTCCCGATATCGGCGGCGACGGCGCCCTGCGGCACAAACGCCGCGACAGCCGCAAGCCGCTTTGAGAGCTTTACCCCGCCGCCATCGCATTGAAAAAGCGGGGGAGCCGCTCCCCCGCTTTCCGTCTTCAAACTCTCGCGATTACTCGACGTACGCGTTGAGCTCTTCGAGAAACTCATCCACGTCAACCCCGTGCACCGCGCACGCTTCCTCAAGCGTCTCGCCGCTGGCCATGGCGCACCCTAAGCAGTGCATGCCGATGGAATGAAACAGCGGGGCGGAGTTCGGCGCAATTTTGAGGATATCCGAGATGAGGGTGTCTTTCGTAATCGTCATTATGGTAAACCTCCGTTGTACACTGTATTTCGTATTATTTGCTGACCATTATATATTATTACAAAATTGATTTCAATAAAATTTTTCCGGCACGGCGAAAAAACCGCCCTTTTTTCGCTCAGGCGGCCCCGTTCGGCCAAAATGGATGCAAAAAACATGGCCCTTTTGACGAGGGCCATGTTTCACTCTTTGCTGCAGGCAGGCGACTTACACGGTTTCCCTAATGCGGGCGAAGCACTCGCTGCAGTAGACAGGGCGGTCGGATTTCGGCTCGAACGGCACTCTCGCTTCACCGCCGCAGGCGGCGCAGACGGCCGTGTGGTACTCGCGCGGGCCGCGGGCGGCGTTCTTGCGCGCGTCGCGGCAGGGCTTGCACCGCTGCGGCTCGTTCTGGAAGCCACGCTCGGCGTAGAATTCCTGCTCGCCCGCCGAAAACACGAACTCGGCTCCACATTCCTTACACACTAAAACCTTGTCCTGATACATGATAAAGAACCTCTCTTGACAAAAGTCTACCCTACCGGGCTGTATGCGCTTCAGTTTTCACTGATTGTCGCCTGCATTGATAAGCTCTGCGAGCTTCCTCCTGATGCGCTGAACGGCATTGTCCACAGACTTCGTGGTCGTGTTCAGTTCAGCAGCCATATCCTCATATTTCATGCCTTTCAGATAAAGGGCTAACACTTTGCGTTCCAGGCTCGACAGACGGCTGACGAGCCGGTGGCGCAGCTCACCGACCCGTTCCCTTGCGATTAGCAGTTCTTCAGGATCCCGCAGAATATACGTCCCTTGGGTATTGTTTTCATCAAGAGCTGGAATCTCAAGCGGAATGTGGTTGTTGAGCGGGCTGTGCTTGGAGCTCGACGCGGCGCGGATGGCGCTGTAAAGGCGCCTGCGGATACAGTGCTCGGCGTACGTCCGAAACCGCACGTCCTTCGACGGGTCGTACGTCCTCACGGCCGAAAGCAGGCCGAACATGCCTTCCTGGATGAGGTCCTCCCCATCCCCTCCCGCGAGAAAATATGGGCGCGCACAAATCTTGACGACGGTGCTGTACTTCTGAAAGAGCTCTTCAAGCGCGAGGTCGTCGCCTTCGGCGATGCGCCTTAGCAGCACTTCGTCCGGCGTATGTAAATCTTTTTGCATAAATGTAACCAAAGATTTCTTCTTATCAACACCGCAAATTATAGATTCTGCCAGTGATAAAGTCAAGCGTTCTTGTAAAGATTTTCTAAAAAAAATAAAAATTGTGTCATAATTCTAGCAGTTTTATCAAACTAGCAAGAGTTTCCACCGCTTTTTTCGCGGCGTCGGCGTCCTTAGCCTCCGCCATGACGCGGATGAGCGCCTCCGTTCCGGACGGGCGCACGAGCACGCGCCCTGCCGGGCCGAGCGCCGCTTCCTGCTCGCGGATGGCCTCTTTGAGCTTCGGGCTTTGCATAATCGCCTCCTTCGCGGCGTTCCCGCCCCGCACGGGGACGTTGACCATCACCTGCGGGTACTGCTCGAATGTCGCGGCAAGGCGCGAAACGGGCAGCCCCGAGGCGGCGACGACGCTGAGGAACTTGACGGCGGCAAGCTGCCCGTCGCCCGTCGTGGCGCTGTCGAGGAAGATGATGTGGCCCGACTGCTCGCCCCCCAGCACGGCGCCGCACTCGAGCATCCGCTCGAGGACGTTGCGGTCGCCCACGGCGGCGCACTCGAGGGTAATGCCGTGCTCCCTGGCGAAGGCGTGAAAGCCCATGTTGCTCATCACCGTCGCCACGATGCGGTCGTTTTTCAGCCGCCCGCTCCTTTTCATCGCGAGGCCGAGGACGCTCATCATGCGGTCGCCGTCCACGACGGCGCCCGTCTCGTCCACGACGAGGCAGCGGTCGGCGTCGCCGTCGAAGGCGAAGCCGAGGTCGTACCCGCCCTCCCGGACGAAGGCGGAAAGGCGCTCGATGTGCGTCGAGCCGCAGCCGTCGTTGATGTTCACGCCGTCGGGCTGGTCGCACAGGACGGCGCACTCCACGCCCAGCTTTTCAAACAGGCGCCGCGCCGTCACGGACGCCGCGCCGTTGGCGCAGTCGACGGCGATGCGCAGTCCCGACACGTCGCACTCCGCGGCGGAGGCGAGGTAGTCGATGTAGGTTTGAAGCATGCGGCCGTCGTCCGGCCGGACGCGGCCGATTTCGCCGTGCGTTTTAAGGACGCACGGCTCCTGCCCGTCGATGATGCGCTCGATGCGCTCCTCGAGGGCGTCGGGGAGCTTAAACCCGCCGCCGCCGAAAATTTTGATGCCGTTGTGCTCAAAGGGGTTGTGCGAGGCGGATATGACGATGCCCAAATCCGCCTTCTCGCGCACCGTAAGGTACGCCACGGCCGGCGTCGGCATAACGCCCAGAGGCATGACGTCCGCCCCCGACGAGCAGATGCCGGCGATGAGGGACGCTTCCAGCATATCCGAGGAGATGCGCGTGTCCTTCCCGATGAGAATAAGCGGCTTTTTGCCGCCCGGCTGCGCGTTTTCCGTCAGGAGCGTGGCGGCGGCGCAGCCGATTTTAAAGGCCAGCATGGCGTCGAGGGATTCGTTGACGATGCCGCGGATTCCATCCGTTCCGAAATATTTACCCATTCGCTGTCAATCAGTCCTTAAACTAAAAATTCAGTGTGATAAGGTCAGAGGCTCAGCTGCTCCCCCGCCTGCCCGAAGGCATTGAGCCCCAAGTGCTCGTACGCCTTGCGCGTGACGCACCGGCCGCGGGGCGTGCGCGTGAGGAAGCCCTGCTGCATGAGGTACGGCTCGTAGACGTCCTCAATCGTCACCGGCTCTTCGTTCACGGTGGCGGCGAGCGTCTCAAGGCCCACGGGGCCGCCGTCGTAGTGCGTGATGATGCTGGAAAGCAGCCGCCTGTCCACCGCGTCGAGGCCCAGCTTGTCAACCCCCAGCATGGACAGCGCCTTGTCCGCAATCTCCGCGGTGATGACGCCGTTGCCCCTCACTTCCGCGAAGTCCCGCACGCGCCTGAGCAGGCGGTTGGCGATGCGCGGCGTGCCGCGGCTGCGCTTTGCGATTTCCATCGCGCCCTCCGGCTCCGTCGGGATCTCCAGAAGGCGCGCCGAGCGCAGCACGATGCGCTGGAGCTCTTCGGGCGTGTACAGCTCCAGCTTAAGGTCGATGCCGAACCGGTCCCGCAGCGGCGAGGAGAGCTGGCCGGAGCGCGTCGTGGCGCCGACGAGGGTGAAGTTTTTCAGCTCAAGGCAGATCGACGTCGCCGCCGGGCCCTGCCCGATGATGATGTCAATCTGCTTATCCTCCATGGCCGGGTAGAGGATTTCCTCCACGGCGCGGTTTAAGCGGTGAATCTCGTCAATAAACAGTATATCGTTTTCATTGAGATTGGTGAGCAGCGCCGCGAGGTCCTTCGGCTTTTCGATGGCCGGGCCGGACGTCTTGCGGAGCGTGCCGCCCATTTCGTTGGCGATGATGGCGGCGAGCGTCGTCTTCCCGAGCCCCGGCGGGCCGTGCAGGAGGACGTGGTCGAGCGGCTCGCCGCGCCGCCGCGCGCTCTCGATGAAGACGGCGAGGTTTTCCCGCACCTTCTCCTGCCCGATATACTCGCGCAGGGTTTTCGGGCGCAGCGTCGTCTCGGCGGCGTCTTCGTCAAGCTGCGCCGCCGTGAGTAGCATCCCGTCCTCCCCGCGCCGGTCGCTAAATTCGATGGGCACCTTATGTCACTTCCTTCCGTGCCGGTTGTCGCGAAAAGGCCGCAGCGCGCACTGCGGCGTCATGGTCATTTCAGGCTGCTTTTGAGCACTTCGCGGACGATGTCTTCCACCGTCATCGCCTGCAGGTCGAGCTTTTTGAGCGCCGCGGCGATCTCCTGCTGGCTGTAGCCCAGCACGGCGAGGGCCTCGGAGGCCTCCCGCACCTTCTCCACGCCGCCCGTGACGGGCATCGGCTCGATCTCCGCGCCCTTCTTCTGCACGGCGCTTTTTGCGATTTTGTCCTTAAGCTCCAAAATCACGCGCTGGGCGAGCTTCCTGCCGACGCCGGCGGCGCCCATGAGCGCCCGCTCGTCTTCGCTGACGATGGCAAGGGCGAGCATCTCCGGCGTCCCCGAGGACAAAATGGACAGCGCCGCCTTGGGGCCGACGCCCGAGACGGTCAGCAGCTGCTCGAAAAAGCGTTTTTCGCTCAAGTCGTAAAACCCGTAGAGGTCGAACGCGTCTTCCTTGATGTGGCAGTACGTGTACAGCCGCGCCTTTTTGCCGAGCTCAAGCCGCGCGAGGGTGCTCGCGCTCGTGTGGCAGGCGTACCCCACGCCGCCGACGTCGATGACGGCGAGAGACGGCTCCATCGCGGCGACGGTCCCTTCTAAATAGTAGAACATACATTCCCTCCAAGCTGGCTGAGAAGCGACGTTGCGGCGCGGGCGTGGCAGATGGCGACGGCGAGCGCGTCCGCCGCGTCGTCCGGCTGCGGGATTACGTTCAGGCCTAGAAGGCGCCGGACCATCTCCATCACCTGTCTCTTCTCCGCGCGGCCGTATCCCGTCACCGTCTGCTTGACCTGCAGCGGCGTGTATTCAAACAGGGGGACGCCTTTCTGCTCCCCCGCGAGGAGAATCACGCCGCGCCCCTGCGCGACGGAGATGCCCGTCGTCTGGTTTGTATTGAAAAAGATCTCCTCCACGGCGATGGCGTCGGGCCGGAACGCCTCGATCAGCTCCGTCACGTCGCTGTGGATCTGCTTTAGGCGCAGCGAAAGGCGCTGCCCCGCCTCCGTCCGGATGACGCCGCAGCGCACGAGGGACTGCCCGCTGCCCTGGGCCTTTATAATGCCGAAACCGACCGTCGCGATGCCCGGGTCGATGCCGAGTATAATCATCGTCCGCCTCCGCCGCGCTCTTTCGCGCGCTTATTTCCGCCAGGGGATATTTAGTTTATTATACCATGCCCATGCAATCGGTGGCAACACAGGGCTTTTTCCCCGCCCTTGCCGTACTTTCCGCCCGCGCTGTCCATAAAACGAACGGAGGCGCTCTCACAGCGCCCCGTTCACTCTCCCTCTGATACTCTTTATACGCCAGAGCGGCCTAGCCGGCCGCGCCGGTGTCGATGAAAACGGCGTTTTCCGCCTCGCCGTAGTCAACATTAAAGCCGATCGCCGCGCCAAGGTCGCGCAGCCTAAAGTATGTGTTGCCTCGGATATTGTAAGCCTTAAGGCTCACCCTTACCCCGTCAATCGAGACGGCAGCCGGGGAGGTCACGGCCGTCTCGGCGGCGCCGCCGGAAGGCCTCATCTCGCTGCCGTCGGGCGTGTAGGGCCGCCCTCTTAAAATCTCGATGGCGCGCGTTTTCTCGTTCCACAAAACCTCAAACGTTTTGTCCGTTTCGCGCAGGGCGAAGGCGACGTCGCGCAGCTTAAAGTAGTTGTACCCGCCGATGTTGTACGCGGAGATGGCAATCTCCCCGCCGTCAACGAACACTTTCTGCGGGGACGGGACGGCCGTCACCCGCTCGGCGTCTGGCGGCGGCGCTGAATGCGCGTCAAGCCCCGTCACGTCAAGGTCCGCCGCCGCGGCCCCGGCGGCGCGCAAAGGATCGCCCATGCTGACAAAGCACACAAACCCCGCGGCAGGGTCGTCGAAGGAAAGCCGCCCGCCGGATATGGCGCTGACCGGAACGGCCTCGTCCGCTTCAATGCGCACCACCGACTGCGCAAGCGTCTTTGCGTCAAAGACGGTCATCTCAACGCTCCGGCTAAAGCGCACCGTCCCCTCAGGGCCGAAATAGAGCGTGCAGACCGTCTGCGCCGGCTCGAGGGGAAACGCACCGCGTGAATAGTACGGCAAAACGTCCGTGAGCGTCATGACAAGGCCGCTGATTTCCGGAACGGCCGCGTCGAGACGGGAGATATTTGCCGCCGCGGCAGGTGGTATCGCACCCGCCAGAAGATACACGCACAGCAGCGCGGCCAGCGCCCTTTTCATCGGACCTCCTCCTTAAGCTTCCGTATGTACGCGAGCCCTGCAAAGAGATCGCGAAATCGCGAGGAATGTGCCGATTTGAAACGCGATGATGCCGCTTTTTTGCCCTTTTATATCTCTCTGGACATCCAGTGTTCATCATAGTATTTCGGGCGCATCTCGTCAAGCCGCGGCGGGCGACATCTACGATTCCGCCATGGCGCGGCGCTCCAATTTTGTCATTTTGCACGAAATCGCCTGTCAATTTCTGCCTTTTCCCGTGTATGCCGCTCTTTTTGGTCTGCCGCGGCAAATTTTTGTTGACAGCCGGCGCGGTGGGCATTATATTGTATTCATATATATTTTGTTGGTTATATCGAGTTAAACGACTAAATGAGGAAAGAGCGTGATAGTATGGCGGAAAAACGGAAACTGAAGTTTGAGACCATGCAGCTGCACGTCGGTCAGGAAAAGCCCGACCCGGCGACGGACGCGCGCGCCGTCCCGATCTACCAGACGACGTCGTACGTCTTCCCCTCCGCGGAGAGCGCGCAGGCGCGTTTTGAGCTGACCGAGCCCGGCAACATCTACACCCGCATCATGAACCCGACGACGGACGTCTTTGAAAAGCGCATGGCGGCGCTCGAAGGCGGCGTCGGGGCGCTCGCCGTGGCCAGCGGCGCGGCGGCGGTGACGTACGCGGTGCTCAACATCGCCGGCGCGGGGGACCACATCGTCTCGGCCACGACGCTCTACGGCGGCACGTACAACCTCTTCGCCAACACCTTCCGCGACTTCGGCATCGACGTCACCTTCGTCGACCCGGACGTGCCCGGCAGCTTCGAGGCGGCCATCCGCGACAACACGAAGGCCCTGTTTGTGGAGACGCTCGGCAACCCCAACTCCAGCCTCGTGGACATCGAGGAGCTGGCGGACGTGGCGCACCGGCACGGCATCCCCCTCCTCATCGACAACACCTTCGCCACGCCCTACCTCCTGCGCCCCATCGAGCTGGGGGCGGACGTCGTCATCCACTCGGCGACGAAGTTCATCGGCGGCCACGGCACGACCATCGGCGGCGTCATCGTCGACGGCGGCCATTTCGACTGGGCGGCGTCGGGCAAATTCCCCGGGCTGTCAAAGCCCAACCCGAGCTACCACGGCGCGGTGTTCACGGACATAGCCGGCCCCGCGGCGTACATTACGAAAGCCCGCACCACCCTTTTGCGCGACACGGGCGCGGCGCTCAGCCCCTTCAACGCCTTCCTGCTCCTGCAGGGCCTTGAGACGCTCTCCCTGCGCGTCGAGCGCCACGTCGAAAACGCCATCAAAGTCGTCGAGTTTCTGAAAGACCACCCGAAAGTTGAGCGCGTCAACCACCCGTCCCTGCCGGACAGCCCGTACAAGGCGCTGTACGACCGCTACTTCCCCAAAGGCGCCGGCTCCATCTTCACGTTTGAAATCAAAGGGGGCGCGGCGGAGGCGAAGGCGTTCATCAACCGCCTTGAAATCTTCTCGCTCCTTGCCAACGTGGCGGACGCAAAGTCCCTCGTCATCCATCCCGCGAGCACGACGCACTCGCAGATGAACGAGCAGGAGCTGCTCGCCAGCGGCATCCGCCCGAACACGATCCGCCTGTCCGTCGGCATCGAGCACATCGACGACATCATCTACGACCTCAAGCAGGCCCTTGAAGGTTAATTGAACAGCTGTTCAAATCCTTGCTTCGCCGCGAAAGCGGCAGGCCGATGCTTTTGGAAAATATTTGAATTATTATTCAATACATAATGCCCCGCACGCCCCTCCCTGTGCGGGGCATTTTTGCGCGGGCGGCGCGTCCGGCTGTGCGTGCGGGTATGCTTTTTTCGGGGTTTTTCGGCGCGCGGGGCAGATCATCCGCGTCCCGCCCGCTTTTGCCCCGCGGGTTGCGCTCTGCGCGGAGCCGCCATTATTGCGTGCATGAGGTTGTATACGCGCACTTTGTGTTGTTGGCGTTTTATGGCGGGCCCCTGCGCTGTTGAAGTCGGCCGCGAAATAAAGCTGCGCAAGCAGAGTTTCTGCGCGCGGGGGCTTTACCCGCCATCCCCTTTGCGGCGCATATCTTGCCGCGTATTGCTCCGCGCGGTATACTAAAAGAAAAACACAGCAGAAAGGTGAGCTACGGAATGTTTGACCGCTCGATTTACACCCGCGTCTTTGAGGACCTAGCCGCCGGGCGCCGCGCCGCCGTCGCCACGGTGCTCCACGCGGACAGGTCGGTGACGAAGCTCTATTTCGGGGAAAAGGAGCTCTCCTCCCAGGAGGCGGCGGACGCCGGCTCGCCGCTCGAACTTGCCCGCCGCGCCATGCAAAGCGGCGAGCTGGAACTGAACAAAACGGACGACGGGAGCATCCTCTTTGCCGAGCCGTACGCGCCGCCCTCGCGCCTTGTCATCCTCGGCGGCGGGCACATCGCGCTGCCGCTTGCCGAGTTTGGCGCAAAGTGCGGCTTTTCCGTCACCGTGGCGGACGACCGCCCGATGTTCGCCAACCGCCAGCGCTTCCCGTGGGCGGACGAGGTGGTCTGCGAGGGGTTTGACCGCGTGTTTGAAAAGCTGAATATCAACCGCTCCACGTTTGTCGTCATCGTCACGCGCGGGCACCGCCACGACCTCGACTGCCTGCGGGCGGTGCTGCCGCTTGAGACGGCGTACGTCGGCATGATCGGCTCGAAACGGCGCGTGCGCGCCGCCTTCGAGCAGATGCGCGAGGAGGGCTTTCCGCAGGAGGCGATCGACCGCGTCCACGCCCCCATCGGCCTGAAAATCGGCGCGAAAACGCCGGAGGAGATTGCCGTCTCCATCCTCTCGGAAGTCATTCAATGCAAGCGCTGCCGCGAGGACGGCAGCTGGCCGGAGCTGGACGAGGCCGTTCTGAAGGAGCTTTGCCGCGAGACGGACGAGCCGCGCGCCCTCGTCACCATCATCGGCGCGAAAGGCTCCGTCCCGCGCGACCCGGGCGCGAAGATGGTCATCTGGCCGGACGGGCGCATCCTGGGGAGCATCGGCGGCGGCTGCAGCGAAAGCAGCGTAATCTCGGCCTCGTACGACGTCATCAAAAGCGGCGGGTGCGCCGTGATGGACGTGGACCTGACCGCCGACTTTGACGCGGAGGAAGGCATGGTCTGCGGCGGCGTCATGCAGGTGGCCATCGAGGCGCTCATCTAATTTTTCACGGCACGCGCGCGGCTTGCCCAAAAATCGGGCGGGCCGCGTTCTTTTGTCGCCGCGTTGTGCTATAATGGGACGGTAAATGTTGCCGAAATATAGAGTATACGGCAGGCAGCGAGGTGAAGCGGGCGCCGTGGTGACGACGGAAGACTATTACAGCATCCTTCAGGTGCATTATCTGGCCGAGCCCGAAGTGATTGAGAGCGCCTACAAGCGGCTGGCGAAAAAGTACCACCCGGACGTGTGCAAATCCGCCGAGGCGGAGACGCGGATGCGGAAAATCAACGAGGCGTACGAAGTCCTGCGGGACGCGAAAAAACGCGCCGCATACGACGCGCAGCGCAAGGCAAGCCGCCCGGCCCCTCCCCCGCCGCCGCGCCGCGACGCGCCCGGCCGTCAGCCGGAAAAGCCGGCGCCGCCGCAGCCGGCCGTGGACGCGCTTGCCCGCTACTTTTCCTGCATCAGGGCGCGCGACTACGACGGCGCGTACAGCCTCCTGACGGACTGGGACAAGGCGCGGATTGCGCGCGCCGATTTTGCAAAGTGGCAGTCTTATGTCGCGCGCATTTACGCCCTCGAGGAGTTTTCGCTCACGGCTGAGAAGGTGCTCCCTTACGCCCCGCTCGGAGGAAAGATTTACCGCGCGGCGGTGCATTTTTCGGTCAGGACGTTTGAGAAAAACTTCGTCATGGAGCGCCTTGAGCGGGACATGTTTACGAAAACCGTCGTCCTCGACGGGGACGATTGGCACGTTTTCGCCGGGCACGAGAATATCCGGCCCCTCATCGCGCGGTACGAGTCGCTCTCAAGGCTCGTCGAGGCCAAATCGGCCCTCGGCTTCCTGCTCGAGCACTACAGCCTCCGCGACTTAACGTCAGGTCTTTTCACCCGCAAGGGCTTTCTGGCGGAAGCCGAGCGGGAGATCGAGCGCCACAAGCGGTACGGCAACCCGTTTTCGCTCGTGATGCTCGCGCTGCGCGGCCCCCTGGAGGACGGCGCGCGAAAGGACACCGCCGCCGCGTGGTGCGGGAAAATCCTCACGAAAAATCTGAGGTCCCTCGACGTCGCCGCCCGCTGGGGCGACACGACGTTTCTCCTGCTCCTGCCCGAGACAAAGCTTTACGGAGCCTGCCGCACAGCGAAGAAGCTTCTGCATAAAATGGAGAAAGCACCGCTGATTCACGGCGGCCGGCGGGAGGATGTCGAACTCCTTTTCGCCGCGGACGAATACGCCCCGCCCCTTGAAAAAACGCTCTCGGGCCTTACGGGGCTCATCGCCTCGGCCCCCTCTTCCGGGGGCGGGCTTATCCTCACGCGGCGGGGCCGGTTTGAATAATTTTCATGTTTTCGTGAAAACTGTGCATAAACCGGCCGTTTATGCAGCGATTTATCGGATAAAATGCAACGGTATTTTTTTGAATTTTTTTGTTGACTTTACCTTTTCCGCGTGTTAGAATAGCGCCAATCAAATTCTGAAGGAAAGGAGCCGCTTTAAGAATGTCCGTTTTCTTTGTCAGCGCCATCATCATTATTAACATTCTTCTTGTACTCGGACTTATCATCCGGGTTATTTGTCATGTTAATAATGATGGTGTTTCACTGTGGAAAACGGCATAAGCGACTTCTAGAACATAGAAGAGAAAGTAAAAGCCCTGCAGTGGAAACACTGCAGGGCTTTTTAGTTACCTGAAATTTTTCCTGTTTTAAGTGTTATCTGGTTACCGCGGTAACGAGCTACATATCCATCGCGCTGCCGCGCGCCGCTTACCGCGCTACCGCATGAAAAAAGGGAGGATGAATCGCCATGTTACTCACCGGAGCGGAAATTGTCGTGAAAGAACTCGTCGCCAACGGGGCGGACGTTGTATTCGGCTATCCCGGCGGTTCCGTACTCAACATCTACGACGAGCTGTACAAATACAGCGACAAAATCCGCCACTACCTGACCTGCCACGAACAGGGCGCCTGCCATGCTGCGGACGGGTACGCGCGCGTAACGGGCCGGACCGGCGTCGTTATTGCGACGAGCGGCCCCGGCGCGACGAACCTCGTAACGGGGATCGCCAACGCCTACCTTGATTCCACTCCTCTCGTCGCCATCACGGGGAACGTCGCCACGAACATGCTCGGGCGCGACTCCTTCCAGGAAGTCGACATCACCGGCATCACCATGCCGATTACAAAGCACAATTTCCTCGTCAAGGACCCAACGAAGCTCGCCGAGACGATGCGGGAGGCCTTCCGCATCGCCCAGTCCGGCCGCCCCGGCCCCGTCCTCGTGGACATCCCGAAGGACGTGCAGACGGCCAGGGTCGAGTACGACGAGAGCGCCCCGCGCCCGGCGTGCCGCCCGCACGACGCGATCTGCCCCGACGCGGTCAGGCGCGCCGCGGAGCTAATATGCGCGGCCAAGCGCCCGTACATCTACTGCGGCGGCGGCGTCATCAAGGCGGACGCAGCCGGGGAGCTTATCGCCTTCGCCGAGAAAATTGACGCGCCGGTGGGCCTGTCCATCATGGGCCTGACCGCCGTGCCCTACGAGCACCCGCGCTTTCTCGGCATGGTGGGCATGCACGGGCGGTTTGCCGCCACGAAGGCGCTGTACGACAGCGACCTCGTCGTGGCCATCGGCGTTCGGTTCTCCGACCGCGCCACCGGCAACAAGGCCGAGTTCATGCAGGGCCGCAAATTCCTGCACATCGACATCGACGCGGCGGAAATCGGCAAGAACATCGGCGCGACGGATTGCATCCTGGGGGACGTGAAGGCGGCGCTTAAGAAACTCATCGAGGCCCTCCCGACCCTCAGACACCCCGAGTGGAACGCGCACATCAAGTCCCTCAAGGAGCATCCGGACAACTCCATCGACATGGATCCGCAGCGCCTGACGCCCCAGAGCGTCATCGAAGGCGCCTGCCGGCGGCACGGCGACGGCATCGTGGCCACGGACGTCGGCCAGCACCAGATGTGGGTCACGCAGTATTACCAGTTTAAGAAGCCGCGCACCCTCGTCACAAGCGGCGGTCTCGGCACGATGGGCTTCGGCATGGGCGCCGCCATCGGCTCGTGCATCGGAACGGGCGGGAAGCGCACCGTCCTGTTCACAAGCGACGGCAGCTTCCACATGAACCTCAACGAGCTTGCCACGGCCGTGACGAACAACCTCCCCCTTGTCGTCATCGTGCTCAACAACCAGGTGCTCGGCATGGTGCGCCAGTGGCAGTCGCTCTTCTTCGGCGGCCGTTACTCCAACACCACGTTGGAGAGAAAAACCGATTACGTCCGCCTCGCCGAGGCCTTCGGCGCGAAGGGATACAGGGCCCTGACGAACGAGGAGTACGAAAAGGCGCTCGACAAAGCGTTTTCATCCGACGGCCCCGTCGTCATCGACTGCGTCATCGACCGGGACGAGCGCGTTTTGCCGATGATCCCGCCCGGCGGCGGCATCGGAGACATCATTCTGCGATAGGAGGAAGAAACGATGGGCAACGAGCAATTTGTCGTGTCGCTCTTGGTCGCCAACCACGCCGGCGTGCTCACGCGGGTGTCGTCCCTGTTCTCCCGGAGGGCGTTTAACATCGACTCGCTGACCGTCGGCGAAACGGAAAACCCGGAGCTGTCCCGCATGACCATCGTCTCGTGGGGCGACGATTACATGAAAGACCAGATCGTAAAGCAATTGCAGAAGCTGCAGGACGTGAAGAAAGTCCAGCTGATGAAAAAGGAAAAGACCATCCTCCGCGAGCTTCTGATGATTAAAATCGCCATCGACAAGGAGCAGCTGCCGGAGGTGAAGGAGGCCGTGGCCACCTACCGCGCGTCGATTGTCGACCTGTCGCCCGAGGCCATCACCATCGAGATTACCGGCGAGACGCCGAAGCTCAACGCGTTCGTGGACTACATGCGGCAGTATAAAATCATCGAAATGACCCGCACCGGCCCCACCGCCATGGGCAGAGGCATGTACTGTCTGGAAAACGACTGAGGTAAACACACGATTTTCATAAAAAATGGGAGGAAGAGAAAATGGCAAAGATGTACTACGAAAAGGACTGCGATTTTGGCGTACTTTCCGGCAAGACGGTGGCGGTCATCGGCTACGGCAGCCAGGGCCACGCCCACGCGCTCAACCTTAAGGACAGCGGCGCGAACGTCGTCGTGGGCCTGTACGAGGGCTCGAAGTCGGCCAAGGCGGCCGAGGAGGCGGGACTGACCGTCATGGTGACGGCCGAGGCCGTCAAAGCCGCTGACGTCGTCATGGTGCTCGTCAACGACGAAAAGCAGCCGGCGCTGTACAGGAAAGACATCGAGCCGTACTTAAAGCCCGGCGCGGCGCTTGCCTTCGCGCACGGCTTTAACATCCACTTCGGCCAGATCGTCCCGCCCGAAAACGTGGACGTCATCATGGTCGCCCCGAAGGGCCCGGGCCACACGGTCCGCAGCCAGTACGTGGAGGGCAAAGGCGTCCCGTGCCTCATCGCCGTTTACCAGGACGCGACGGGCAGGGCCAAGGACATCGCCCTCGCCTACGCGTACGGCATCGGCGCCGCCCGCGCCGGCATCCTCGAGACGACGTTCAAGGAAGAGACGGAGACGGACCTCTTCGGCGAGCAGGCGGTGCTCTGCGGCGGCCTGTGCGAGCTCATCAAGGCCGGGTTCGACACGCTCGTGGAAGCCGGCTACCAGCCGGAGAGCGCGTACTTCGAGTGCCTGCACGAGATGAAGCTCATCATCGACCTCGTCGTGCAGGGCGGGCTGTCCCTCATGCGCTACTCCATCAGCGACACCGCCGAATACGGCGACTACACCGTTGGGCGGCGCATCATCACCGAGGAGACGCGCAAGGAGATGAAGAAAGTCCTCGCCGAGATTCAGGACGGCACCTTCGCCCGCAACTGGCTCCTTGAAAACCAGGTGGGCCGCCCGTACTTTAACGCCCGCCGCCGCCAGGAGCAAAACCTCCTCATCGAGCAGACTGGCCGCGAGCTGCGCGCCAAAATGAGCTGGCAGAAGGACGGAAAATAACCCATGAACAGCAATCAGGTCAAAGACGGCGTAGCCCGCGCCCCGCACCGCTCCCTCCTCAAGGCCGCGGGGATGACGGACAGCCAGCTGAAAAAGCCGCTTGTCGGCATCGTCAACTCCTTCAACGAAATCGTCCCCGGCCACATCCACCTGCAGACGATTTCTCGCGCCGTCAAGGACGGCGTGCTCGCCGCGGGGGGCGTCCCCGTGGAGTTTAACACCATCGCCATCTGCGACGGCATCGCCATGGGCCACGAGGGCATGAAGTACTCCCTCGCCTCCCGCGAGCTCATCGCGGACACCATCGAGTGCATGGTGCGCGCCCACTGCTTTGACGCTCTGGTGTTCATCCCCAACTGCGACAAAATCGTCCCCGGCATGCTCATGGCCGCCGCGCGCCTCAACCTCCCCTCGATTTTCGTCTCCGGCGGGCCGATGCTCTCCCTCACCGGACGCGACGGCCGCCCCATGGACCTCAACAGCGTGTTCGAGGCCGTCGGCAGCTATCAGGTCGGGAAGATGACCGAGGAGCAGCTTCAGTACTATGAGGACAACGCCTGCCCCGGCTGCGGCTCCTGCTCCGGCATGTTTACCGCCAACTCCATGAACTGCCTGTGCGAGGCCGTGGGCATCGCGCTGCCCGGCAACGGCTCCATCCCCGCCGTGTACGCCGCCCGCACGCGCCTTGCCAAGCAGACGGGCGAGAAGATTATGGAGCTTCTCGAGAAAAACATCCGCGCCCGCGACATTCTCAATGAAAAATCCTTCCGCAACGCCCTGTGCGTCGACATGGCCCTCGGCTGCTCGACGAACACGGTGCTGCACCTGGCCGCCGTCGCGAGCGAGGCGGGCATCCCCTTCAATCTCGATATGGTCAACGAAGTCAGCGAGAGCACGCCGAACCTCTGCAAGCTCGCGCCGGCGGGAGAGCACCACCTGCAGGACCTCTACGCCGCCGGCGGCGTGCGGGCCGTGATGGCAGAGCTCAATAAAAAGGGCCTGCTCGACACGTCCGTCATCACGGCCACGGGCAGGACGCTTCGCGAAAACCTTGAAGGCGCGCGCGTTCTGGACCACTCCGTCATCCGCCCGATTGACAATCCCTACTCCGAGACGGGCGGCCTTGCGGTCCTGTTCGGGTCGCTCGCGCCGAAGGGCGCCGTCGTCAAGCGCAGCGCCGTCGCCGAAGACATGCTCGTCCATCAGGGCCCGGCGCGCGTGTTCGACTCGGAGGAAGAGGCCATCACAGCTATTTTCGGCGGCAAAATCGTCCCGGGCGACGTCGTCGTCATCCGCTACGAAGGCCCGGCGGGCGGCCCCGGCATGCGGGAGATGCTCTCCCCCACCTCCGCCATCGCGGGCATGGGGCTTGACAAGGTGGTCGCCCTCGTCACGGACGGGCGCTTTTCCGGCGCGACGCGCGGCGCCGCCATCGGCCACATCTCCCCCGAGGCGGCCCTGGGCGGCAACATCGCCTACGTCAGGGAAGGCGACATCATCTCCATCAACATCCCCGAACACAGGCTGGACGTCCTCGTCGACGAGGCCGAGCTTGAGCGCAGGCGGCGCGAAATGGCATTAAAGCCCGTGCAGGGCATCGGCGGCTACCTGGAGCGGTACAGGCGCTCCGTTTTGTCCGCCGACCAGGGCGCCGTCGTTAAATGAGACTTTGAGGAAAGGAGGTAGCTAAATTGGACCGAGTCATCCGATTTTTTGACACGACGCTGCGCGACGGCGAGCAATCCCCGGGGTGCAGCATGGACCTGAGTGAAAAGCTGGAGGTGGCGCGCCACCTTGAAAGGCTGAAAGTGGACGTCATCGAGGCGGGCTTTGCCGTCTCCTCCCCCGGCGACTTCGAGTCGGTGAGCAAAATCGCCGCCGTCATAAAGGACTGCACCGTCGCCTCCCTCGCGCGGGCGAGTGAAAAGGACATTGAGACGGCCTTCGAGGCGGTGCGGCACGCCGCCTCCCCGCTCATCCACACGTTCATCTCCACCTCTCCGGTGCACATGGAGCACAAGCTCAGGATGACGCCGGAGCAGGTTCTTGAGAGAACGGCCGAGGCCGTGAAATTCGCGCGCTCGCTGTGCCCGAACGTGGAGTTTTCCGCGGAGGACGCCACGCGCAGCGACTGGAATTTCCTCGTGCGGGTGTTCGAAACGGCCATTAAAAACGGCGCGACCGTCATCAACGTACCGGACACCGTCGGCTACAGCACGCCGGAGGAGATGGCCGCCCTCATCCGCTACCTGCGGGAAAACGTCAGGAACATCGACGAGGCCGTCATCTCCGTCCACTGCCACAACGATCTGGGCCTCGCCGTGGCCAACACGCTCGCGGCCGTGGGAGCGGGCGCCGAGCAGGTGGAGTGCACCATCAACGGCATCGGCGAGCGTGCGGGCAACGCCGCGCTCGAGGAAATCGTGATGGCCATGAACACACGGCGCGACGTGATCAAAGCTGCCTCCCGGATCGAGACGAAGAACATCTACCGCGCAAGCCGCCTCGTCTACAGCATCATCGGCATGGCGCCGCCGCTGAACAAGCCCATCGTCGGCGCCAACGCCTTCGCCCACGAGTCGGGCATCCACCAGCACGGCATGCTCAACAACCGCGCCACGTACGAGATTATGACGCCGGAGTCTATCGGCCTGACAAAGAGCCGGCTCGTGCTGGGCAAGCACAGCGGCCGCCACGCCTTCGCCGACCGCGTGAAGGAGCTCGGCTACACCCTCTCGGAGGAAGAGCTCAATCACTTTTTCGAGGAGTTTAAGAAGCTGTGCGACGCGAAGAAGGACGTCAGCGACAGCGACATCGAGGCGCTCATCACGAGCGACCTGTCAAAACGCCACACCTTCTACAAGCTGCACCGTTTCGACGTGTTCACCTCCAACGCCGCCCGCGGGACGTGCGTCATGAGCATTCAGGACGCTGCCGGCGAGATCCGCGAGGACGTCGCCCTCGGCGACGGGCCGATCGACGCAGCGTTCAACGTCATCGACAAGCTCGTCCCCGCGCCGGAGCACTCGCTGGAGGACTATGCCATCCGCTCCGTCTCCGAAGGGAAGGACGCGCTGGGCGAAGTCGTTGTGAAAATCCGCTGCGGCGATAAGATTTACACAGGCCGCGGCCTGTCCACCAATATCATCGAATCGAGCATCCTCGCTTACCTGAGCGGGATGAATAAAATCCTAGAAGGGACTGGTGCCGGTGGCAAAACTTGAAATGTTTGATACGACGCTCCGCGACGGAGCGCAGACGGAGGGCATCTCCTTCTCCGTCCCCGACAAAATCGCCATCGTCCGCGCGCTGGACGCAATCGGCGTGCGCTACATCGAGGCGGGCAACCCCGGCTCCAACCCGAAGGACATGGAGTTTTTCCGCACCGCCGCGGGCATGAGGCTGAAAAACGCCGAGCTCGTCGCCTTCGGGAGCACGCGGCGGAAGGATCTGGCCGTCGAGCAGGACCCGAACGTCCTCTCGCTCGCCGAGGCGGGAACAAACGCCGTCGCCGTCTTCGGGAAATCGTGGGACCTGCACGCCACGGAAATCCTCGGCGCGACGCTTGAGGAAAACCTCGACTGCGTGCGCGACACCGTGCGGTTCCTCAAACAGCAAGGCAAGGAAGTCATCTTCGACGCCGAGCACTTCTTCGACGGGTACCTGCACAACCCTGATTACGCCCTCCAGGTTCTCGACGCGGCCGTGGAAGGCGGCGCGGACGTCCTCGTTTTGTGCGACACAAACGGCGGTACGCTCCCGATGCGCATTTACGAGGTCGTCAGCGCCGTCGCCCGCCGCTATCCGGGGATGCGGCTCGGCATCCACTGCCACAACGACTCCGGCTGCGCGGTGGCCAACTCCATGATGGCCGTCGAAGGCGGCGCCTGCCACGTCCAGGGCACGTTCATGGGCATTGGCGAGCGCTGCGGCAACGCGGATTTGTCCGTCATCATCCCGAACCTGCAGCTCAAGCGCGGGCACACCTGCATCGCCGGCAGCCTCGAGACGCTGCGGGACACCGTGCGGAAAATCGCGGAAATCGCGAACATCCCCGTCCCGAACAACATGCCGTACTCCGGCGAGAGTGCCTTCGCCCACAAGGGCGGCATGCACATCGACGGCGTGATGAAGCTGCCCCGCTCGTTCGAGCACATCGATCCCGCGCTCGTCGGCAACACGCGCCGCTTCCTGCTCTCAGAAGTGTCCGGCAAGAAGGCTATCCTGCATAAAATCCGGGACCTCGCGCCGCACCTTACGAAAGACAGCCCCGAGACGGCGGCGATTTTGGAGCGCCTGAAAGAGCTGGAGCACGAGGGCTACCAGTTCGAGGCGGCGGACGCGAGCTTCGAGCTGCTGGTGCGGAAAATCATCGGCTCATTCAAGCCGCACTTTACGCTCGATATGTACAAAGCCAGCAGCGAGTCGCCGCCGCCGGACGGCGTACATAACTCGTCGGCCATGATAAAGATTCAGGTGGACGGCAAAAGCGAGACGACGGCCGCCCTCGGAAACGGCCCCGTCAACGCCCTCGACAGCGCCCTGCGCCGCGCCCTATGCGTCTTTTACCCCGTCCTCTCCGAAATGCACCTGATTGACTACAAAGTCCGCGTCCTGGAGACGGGCGAGGCCACCGGCTCCCGCGTGCGCGTCCTCATCGAATCGACGGACGGGCGCAACACGTGGACGACGGTCGGCGTCTCGTCCGACATCATCGAAGCGAGCTTCCGCGCGCTCGTCGACTCGCTCGAATACAAACTCTTTCTGGAGGAGAAATAGCTTTATGGGCATGACAATGACACAAAAAATCCTCGCCGCCCACTGCGGGGAAAAGCACGTCGAGGCCGGCCAGATTATCCTGGCCGACGTAGACCTCGTCCTCGGCAACGACATCACCACGCCGGTCGCCATCAACGAGTTTAAAAAGGCCGGCTGCACCGGCGTCTACGACCAGAACAAGGTCGTGTTCGTTATGGACCACTTCACCCCGAACAAGGACATCAAGGCCGCCGAGCAGTGCAAGCAGATGCGCGACTTCGCCCGGGAAAAAGGCTTTGCCCACCACTGCTTCGACGTCGGCGAAGTGGGCGTCGAGCACGCCCTGCTGCCCGAGCGGGGCATGGTCATCCCCGGCGACCTCGTCATCGGCGCGGACAGCCACACCTGCACCTACGGCGCGCTCGGCGCGTTTTCCACCGGCGTCGGCTCCACCGACATGGCCGCCGCCATGGCCACGGGCAAAGTCTGGCTGAAAGTCCCTTCGGCGATTAAGTTCAACCTCACGGGAAAGCTCAATAAACACGTCTACGGCAAGGACGTCATCCTCCATATTCTGGGCATGATCGGCGTCGACGGCGCGCTGTACAAATCCATGGAGTTTGCGGGCGAGGGCGTTTCCGCCCTGTCCATGAGCGACAGGCTGTGCATCGCGAACATGGCCATCGAGTGCGGCGCGAAAAACGGCATCTTCCCCGTCGACGAAAAGACGCTCGAATACGTCTACGCCCGCACAAAGCGCACGCCCGTCGTCTACAAGGCCGACCCCGACGCCGTCTACGAGCGCGTGATTGACATCGACCTGTCCGCGGTCAGGCAGACCGTCGCGTTCCCGCACCTGCCGGAAAACGCCCGCACGTTCGACGAGATTCCCGACATCCCCATCGACCAGGTCGTCATCGGCTCGTGCACGAACGGGCGGCTTGAGGACCTCATCATCGCCGCCGACATCCTGCGCGGCAAGAAAGTGGCCAAGGGCGTGCGCTGCATCGTCATCCCCGCCACGCAGAAGATTTACCTTGAGGCGATGGAAATGGGCCTGCTGAAAGACTTCGTCGAAGCCGGCTGCGCCGTCTCCACGCCCACCTGCGGGCCGTGCCTCGGCGGGCACATGGGCGTTCTCGCCAAGGGCGAGCGCTGCGTGGCGACGACGAACCGCAACTTTGTCGGCCGCATGGGCCACCCTGAAAGCGAAGTTTATCTGGCAAGCCCCGCCGTTGCCGCGGCCTCGGCCATTGCCGGCAAAATCGCCCCGGCGGAATAGGAAGGAGCATCGCGCATGAATATCAAAGGCACCGTCATCAAATACGGCGACAACGTCGACACCGACGTCATCATCCCCGCCCGCTACCTCAACACCTCCGACGAGAAGGAACTGGCCGCCCACTGCATGGAGGACCTCGACAGGACCTTCGTCACCCGCGTGAGGCCCGGGGACATCATGGTCGCCGGCACGAACTTCGGCTGCGGCTCCTCCCGCGAGCACGCGCCGCTGGCCATCAAGACGTCCGGCATCGCCTGCGTCGTGGCCAAGAGCTTCGCCCGCATCTTCTACCGCAACGCCATCAACATCGGCCTGCCCATCATCGAGTGCGACACCGACGCAATCGACGAGGGCGACACGCTGGAGATCGACTTCGACAAGGGCGAGCTCCACAACCTCACGAAAAACACCACGGCGAAATTCGCCCCCTTCCCGCCCTTCCTTCAGGACATCATTAAAGCGGGCGGACTGCTTAAATCCATCGGAGGCGGGAAATAATGAAAACATACAACATCGCAGTCATCGAAGGGGACGGCATCGGCCCCGAAATCACCGCCGCCGGCATGCAGGTGCTTGAGGCCGTCGGCCAAAAGTACGGCTTTGGCTTTACCTTCAACAAGGTCCTCGCCGGCGGGCGCGCCATCGACGAGCTGGGCTACCCCCTTCCCGAGGAGACGGTCCACGCCTGCTTAGAGAGCGACAGCGTCCTTTTGGGCGCCGTCGGCGGCCCGAAGTGGGACAGCCTCCCCGGCCATCTCCGCCCGGAAAAGGCGCTCCTCGGCGTGCGCAAGGCGCTCGAGCTGTACGCCAACCTGCGCCCCGCGCGGCTCCTGCCCGAGCTGAAAGCGGCCTGCCCCTTGAGGGCGGACATCGCCGACAAGGGCTTTGACATGGTCATCGTCCGGGAGCTGACCGGCGGCATGTACTTCGGCGAGAGCGGCCGGCGCTTCGGCTCCGGCGGCGAGGAGGCGTTCGACACGGAGTGCTACAGCGTGATGGAAATCGAGCGCATCGGCGTCATCGCCTTTGAGCTGGCCCGCTCGCGCCGGAAAAACCTCATCAGCATCGACAAGGCAAACGTCCTCGAGAGCTCCCGCCTCTGGCGCGAGGTCATGCACCGCCTCGCCGAGCGGTACCCGGACGTGCAGTACAGCGACATGCTCGTGGACAACGCCGCCATGCAGCTCATCAAAAACCCGGCGCAGTTTGACGTCGTCGTCACCAGCAACATGTTCGGCGACATCCTCTCCGACGAGGCCTCCCAGATCACCGGCTCCATCGGCCTGCTCCCCTCCGCCTCTCTCGGCGAGACGAAGCGCGGCCTGTACGAGCCCATCCACGGCTCCGCGCCGGACATCGCCGGGCAGAACAAAGCCAACCCCATCGCCACGGTCCTCTCCTGCGCGATGATGCTGCGCCTGTCGCTCGGCCAGCCCGAGGCGGCGCAGGACATTGAAGACGCCGTCTCCCGCGTCCTCGCAAAGGGGATGCGCACCGCCGACATCGCCGCGCCCGGCGAAAAGGCGCTCTCCTGCACGGAAATGACGCAGGCCATTTTGGCCGAGCTGGCTTAATATTGATTGTCCTCCTACCAAGTTATAGTTCTCCAAAGCACGGCCGGAAACGGCCAAAAAGCGCCCCGCCTGCCCAAAAGGCAGGCGGGGCGCTTTTTCTGTGTGAGGGGGTATTTAAGCCGTCACGTAGATTTCAATCGTGCCGGAGCAGATGATCTGGTTATCCGTGCCGTAGGCCGTATACGGGATGACGACCGGCCCGGTATAGTTTGTCGCCGGCCTGAAGTACACGTTGCCGAGGGACGGCGTGCCACTTACGTAAAACGACATGACCGACACAACGGGCGTGTTTGCCGACGTGGCGGAAGCGCCGTACACCAGCAGGCCCTGCGAGGACGCCGGCGGCGTAAACTTCACGTAGGAGAGGTTGGCGTAGGGATTCCACTCGTAAACGGCGAGGATGAGGTCGCCGCCGGGGATGTTGAAGGTCTCCGTCCGCCTCATGGTGTAAAACAGCGGGCCGATTTCCGGCGCGTAGACTTCCTGCGGGTAGATGGTTATCTCAACCGTGCCGACGTAGAGCAGGTCGCCGAAGGCGTCGTACGCGCGGTACTGCACCGTCACCGTGCCGCTTGCCGACGAGGCCGCGACGAAGCTCACGTCGGACAGGTAGAGCGCGTCGTCGAGATAGTAGTTCGTCGAGGTCTGGACGAGCGCCTGGCCGCTCATCCCGTACCTGTAATACAGCCGCCCGCTGAGTGTCGACGGCAGCTGGTAGAACCGGATGTAAGACGGCTGCTCGCCGACGAGGTAGATGCCCGCGGCGGCAAAATCGTACGAATTGAACCAGACGGCCTCGCCCGCGTCGACGGAGTAGTAAATCGTGCTGCCCGTAACGTTGCCCCCGCCGCTCGGCTGCGTCACCTGGACGCTGATAAGCCCCGTGTAGAGGAGCTCGCCGGCGCTGCTGTAGGCGTAATACCGGATTTCAGCCGTTCCCGTAAAGCTGCGGCTGGGCACGAAGCTCACGTTGGAGACGCTGGGCGAGCCGCTCAACGCATATTTCGTCGCGGAGCTCACGGGCGTCTGCGAGGCCGACTTGTAGTAGGCGTAGAGGACGCCGCTCGTGACGGGCGGCAGCTCAAACTGGACAGACGCGGGGGCAGCGAGCTTCTTTCCGTTGTATTCACTGACGGCGACGTTCTTAAAGCTGTTGGCGGAGAACGTCACGTAACTGTCGGCCGTAACAGTGTACCGTAGCGTCTTGGCCTGCGCCTGCGTGCCGACGCGGACCGTCACGGCGCCGGTGTAGAGCAGCCCGCCGCTCGTGGAGTAGGCCCTGTAGGGGATGGTGATGATATCCGGCGCGTCCCACGTGGCGGCAAACGACACGGACGAAATGCCCGGCGTGCCGGAGGCGTAGTACGCGTCCGTCTCCTTCACGAGCGCCTCGCCGCTCTGGCCATAGCGGTAGTAGAGCCGGCCGGCCGACGTCGGCGGGAGCGTAAACCGGACAAAGCCGAGCCGCTCGCCCGTCAGGTACGCGCAGGCGTTTGTAAAGTCGCTCGCGTTGAAGGTCACGACGCCTTCCCGCTGGACGGTGTACGTGATCGCGTCCGTCCCGGTCTGGGCGGGGGTGCTGTCCGATATTTCGAAATTGATATAGCCGATGTAAAGCTGCGTGCCGGCGCTGTTGAAGGCGCGGTAGGCCACCTTGAACGTGCCGGTGTAGTCCTTCGCGGGGACGAGCGAGACGTCGGACAGGTACGGCGCGCGCCCGATGTAGTAATTCGTCGAGGCTGAGACGGCCGTCTCCCCCGTCGTCCCGTAGCGGTAATAGAGTTTCCCGAAGGTGCTGGTCGGCAGGAGGAACTGGACGCGGTCAATCCCGCCGCCCTTGAGCGCCATCGCCGCGTCGACGAAGGCCGCCGTGTCGAGCTTGACGGGCGTGTTCTTCTGGCCCTTCAAGAGGATTTCGCCCGAGGCGTTGACCGACGCGCTGACTTCAATGACGACGCTGGCGGTGTACATCAGGTCGTTGTACGTGTTGTAAGCCGTGTAGGAGATTTCCACCGTGCCGGAAAAGTCCGCCGCCGGGGTGAAGGTCACGTACGACAGGTACGGGGTGCGGGCCGTATACAAGAGCGTGGTGGACGTGACGGCGCGCGTCGTCGTCCCGTCGAAGTACGTGAGCGTCCCCTGATGGGGCGCGGGCGGCGTAAAGCGCACGAACGAGAGCACGTCGACGGACATAAGCGTGGCGACGGCCCTGAAGTCCTCCGCCTTGAACGTCACGGGCGCGCCGTTTTTCGTGCTGTAGCGGATGGTCTCCTCTCCGGTCGCCTGCGCCCGCGTGACGTTAATCTTTATCTCACCCGTGTAAAGCTGGTTGCCCTTCGCGTCGAACGCTGTGTAGAGCAGCGTGACTGTCCCGACAAATCCCGTCGCCGGCAGGAAGCTCACGCGCGACACATCCGGCGTTCCGGACAGGTAATACGCCGTCGCGGCCGTGACGGCTTCGGACGCCGCCGTGCCGTATCTGTAATACAGGCGGCCGACGGCCGAGGACGGGAGCGTAAACTTCACGTACGCCGGCACCTGCCCGGATGCGGCGACGGTAAAGTCCGCCGCGTTGAAGCTTACGGCTTTCCCCGACTGGGTGCTGTAGGAAATCGCCGTGCTGCCGGGGGTTTTATAGGGCACGTCGGGCGCGTTGCCCGTGCGCGCGTAGTAGAGCATCGCGGCGATGTCGTCGCGCGTGGCGGTGTCGAGCACCGAGCGCGTGCCGAACAGGGCGCGAAGCCCCGCTTCCGTCGCCGCCGGGGACTTAAGCCGCGCGTCGGCGAGCTCAAGGGAGCGCGTGACGAGCAGGAACCCTTCCTCCAGCGTGATGTTCCGCTCGGGGAAGAAGTTGGTGCCGTCGCCCCGCGCCACGCCGATGGCGCGCATGGTGGCGATGGCGTCGCGGTAATAGGAGTCCTCCGGCACGTCCTTAAACGCCGGGAACCCGCTGTACGTGGGGAACTCGAACGTCCGCACGATGAGGAGGATGCAGTCCCCGCGCTTGACGTTGTCGTTGAAGAAGTAGTTTCCGTTGCCGTCGCCCTTCATGATGCCGTGTTCCACGACGTACTGGCGCGAGTATGTATAGCTCGAGAAATTGTTGCTCCCCGCCGCGGCCGCCGGCACGGTCACGAGGGTCAGCATCAGGCAGACAGCTAAAAACGCAGCCAGGCTCCCTGACCGCCTGCGTGCTTTCATGAGACACTCCTCCTTCAAAAATGACGCCGCGCGGCGGCATCTGCCGCCCGCCGCGCTCTGCCTTAAGTAAGACGCAGGGCGCTCCAAAATGTTCCTGCGTCAGCAAACGCTGCATATTTCGACAAAATATAGTATATCATAAGCCCGAAGCCTTGAGTAGTGGGCCGCGGAAAAATTTTGAATTTTTGCTCAGTTTATTCTTTTTCGCATTTCCTGTGGCGCGAACGCGGCGGATATGATAGAATAATCGAAAATCCGACAGACCGGAGCCGTTATGTCTGCTTTTAATGGTTTTACCCCTGAAGCGCTCGACTACTTTTTCCGCATCGAGCTTGACAACTCCCGCGAAAACTACGAGCGGCTGCGCCCCGTCTACCAGTGCGCTGTCAGGGAGCCGCTCTTCGCGCTCTATGACGCGCTCACGCCGCTCATGCGCCTGATTGACCCGGGCATCTGCCACCGCCGCGCGCGCTGCGTCCCCACGGCTTTTGCCGACGCGCGTATCGCGCGCTACCCCATGCGCACGTACACATACCTGCACTACTGCGCGGAAATGCAAAGCGAGGAAAACGTCCCCGGCTTTTACTTCGAGTTTGACGCGCGCGGATACAACTGCGGGCTGCGCATCTACCACTACTCCGCCGCGAGCATGCACGCGCTGCGCGAGGCCGCCGCGGAAAACGTCGAAGAATTCCAGCGCGTTTTGACGCCGCTTGAGGGCACGGGGCTTAAGTTTTCAGGCGAGCCTTACAAAAAGCCGCGCCATGCGGGCGCGCCCGAGCCGGCGGCGCTGTGGCTCAACGCCAAAACGTGGCGGATCGAGCGCGCCGTCGTGCCGCCAGACGAGCTGTTCTTCTCCCCCGCACTCACAGAGCGCATAGCCGATGATTTTTCGGCGCTTGCCGATTTGTATCACTTCCTGCGCACGCTTTCGATGACGACGCATGCCCGACAATTTTTATAAGAAAAGGAGTCACGCTTATGCTCATCGCCGTTACAGCAGAGGCCCCCGCGCTGGAGGGCGCCGTGTCCGCTTCCTTTGAAGACTGCCGCTACCTCCTCATCGTCGAAACGGACGACGCCACGTTTTCCGCGTATAAAAACGACGGGCCCGATTCCCTCGCCGAGTGCATCATCGAAGCCGATTGCGAAGCCGTCATCACAGGTTCCTTCCAGCCGGACACGTTCAACGTCATTGCGGACGCCATGATCACCCGCTACAACGGATACGGCTACACCGTCGCCGAAGCCCTCGAGAAGATGGACCGCAACGCCCTCGACTTCATCCGCTTCGCCACGCCGGACGAGACGTGCGGCAGCGGAACGGGCGAGTGCAGCTGCGGCGAAGACCACGACTAACTCCCCGAAAGCAAAAACCGGTTGGCTTGAGCCAACCGGTTTTGTTTTTTTATCGAACGCACCGCCCGTCGGCGCGCTTTGCGCTCCAGCGGCGCTAAATCGCTGTGCCGCCCTCGTGCCCTGCGCCGCCTGGCGCGGCTAAAAGCTCAGCTGCAGCGTGCGCAGGTAGCTCTCCACGCTCTTGGCCGCCACCGCGCCGTCCGCCGCCGCGGTGATGACCTGCCGGGCGAGCTTCGTGCGCACGTCCCCGACGGCGAACACCCCGGGCACGCTCGTCTCCGTCGTCTCGCCCGCGACGATGTAGCCGTTTTCGTCCATCTCCACCTGCCCGGCAAAGAGCTCCGTCACCGGGCGGCGGCCGATGGCGATAAACAGCCCGTCGCAGGGGATGCGCGCCGTCTCTCCCGTTTCCTTGCTTCGGATGACGACGCCCGTCACTTTCCTGTCGTGCTCGATGGCGATAACGTCCGACGCACCGATAAACGTGATGTTGCCGGCTTTTTCAATCTGGGCGTGGTACACCTGCGTGGCGGAGAGCGCGTCCCGCCGGTGCACGAGCGTGACGTGCTCGCAGATTTTCGAGAGCGTGAGCGCGTCCGTCACGGCGGAGTTGCCGCCGCCGACGACAACGACGCGCCTGCCCTTGTACCGCGCGCCGTCGCAGGTGGCGCAGTAGGCCACGCCGCGCCCGACGAGCCTGCGCTCCTCGGGGAGCCCGAGCTCCCTGTGCGTCGCGCCCGTGGCGATGACGACGGCGCGGGCGAGATACTCGCCGCGGTTTGTCGTCACGCGCTTGGGATTGGCTGAAAGGTCCACGGAGACGGCTTCCTCAAAGACAGTCTCCGCGCCGAACCGCTCGGCGCCTTTTTTCATCCTCTCCCCGAGCTCAAACCCGTCTATGCCCTCGTCAAAGCCGGGGTAATTGTCGAGCGTCCCGGCGAGGACCATCTGCCCGCCCGCCGAGAGCTTTTCCACGACGAGCGTCTTCATCCCCGCCCGCGCGCAATACAGCGCCGCCGAATAACCGCCCGGCCCGCCGCCGATAATAAGCACGTCCACCGTTTTCTGGCTCATCACGCCGCTCCTTTCGCCTAAAGCGCCTTACAGCCCCTGATCGCGGAGCCAGTCGTCAATCTCCGCGCGGGAGGCGGGGTTGACGAGGGGCTGGCCCGCTTTGCCGCCCTGAAAGAGGATCAGCGTCGGGATTGTCATAATTTCATACCGCTCTTCAAGAGCGCTGTTTTCGTCCACGTCGACCTTCGCCACGAGGAATCTGCCCGCGTTATCTTCCGCGAGCGCCTCGACGACGGGCATCAGGCGCTTGCAGTATCCGCACCACGGCGCCCAGAAATCGACGACGACCGGTTTTTCCGACTGCAAAACATCCTTTTCAAAATTCTCTTCGGACACGGTCAAGACTGCCATCGCGACACTCCCCTTCTGATTTTATGTGTATTATACTCCGCTCCGCGCCTGACCGGAAGGGCCGGGCCGAATCATTTTTCTAAATTTTGACGATTTTATGCATTCCCTATATCTTTTTCGCGCAAATTGTGCTATATTTTCACTATACGGCGCTTTCTGGCGCGGGTGGATACTGATAGTAATGGAGGAAATCTTATGAAAAAATACGTCTGCTCCGTCTGCGGCTATGTTTACGACCCCGCCGTTGGGGACCCCGACAATGGAATCGCCCCGGGCACCGCGTTTGAAGACCTGCCGGACACGTGGGTCTGCCCGATGTGCGGCGTCGGCAAGGACCAGTTCGAAGAGGAATAAAAACGGACAGTGCGGACTTTTCTGCACTGTTTCTTTTTGCGGCGCTTTGCCGCGCCCTCACGGCAAATCCCGCCATTTGTGCGGCTTTCCGCGCTCACTTCAATGCCCCGCTTTCGCATGGGCAAGCCGGCGCGGCGGCTCATCACGCCACAAGCAGCCCGATGATTATGCCGAGCGCGCCGCCGACGAGCACCTGCGCCGGCGTGTGCCCCACGAACTCTTTAAGCCGCTGCTCCGGCGAGATATCCCGCCCCATGGACTCGGCAAACGCGATGACCTGATTGAGCACCTTCGCCTGCTTGCCCGTCTCAAAGCGCACGTTCATGGCGTCGTACATGACGATGAGGGCCAGTATGACGGTGACGCCGAACTCAAACGAGTCAAGGCCTCTGAGCACGGCGCTGGCCGTCGCAATCGCCGTGACCGTCGCGGAATGGCTGCTCGGCATCCCGCCGCCGCCCACAAGGCGCGGCCACTCGATTTTCCCGTGGATGATGGCGTGCAGGACGGTTTTGATGACCTGCGCGATGGCCCACGCGGTAACCCCGCTGATGATAAACTTGTTGCCGAGAATCTGCTCGACCCACCGCATGAAACGGCGCACCTCCGCTCCGCGCCATCGCGCCGCTATTTAAGCGGCGCGATGCGTTTTTCTATTAGAATTGACGATTTGCAGCTTTTTTACAAGAGCGGCTTTCAGTATCGAATAATAGTTTACTCCGTCTTGCGGCGCGCCGCAAGCGCGCCAGACTGGCGCGGCATAGAGTTTACGCAGGCGCGCGAAGATTCCCCTTGGCCACGCCCGGATGTCTCTCCCTCGCTTGCGGCAGCGCGCCGCCACGTACTCATCACCTGCATCGCGCGGCGATGCGCGATACAGGCCGGCTTTCGCCCGCGCCGCGCGGGGGCGCGCCCTTCGCGCTGCCGCCCGCGCGGCATGTAAAAAGAAAACCTCGGAATTTTCCGAGGTTTTTAAGGTCAGCCGCGGGAGGCTTCGGGAGGCGGCGCTTCGCGATGCGGCTTGAGCCTGCGGATCACGGCGCCAAGGATATAGAAGGAGCTGAGCAGGAAAATCACTATCTTCAGGTACGGCACCATCATGAGAAGCGTGATGACGACGGCGCCGATGGAGGCGGCGAGGTAGCGGTTGACGCGCGGGAGAATCAGCCGCGCGAGGACGATGCCCGTCAGAACGGGCGCGAGATAGAGAAGGATGGCGTACAAAACAAGCGCGATGGCGCTGATGGGGATGGCGATGACGGTAAACATAAACGCAAACGCCACAACCGGCACGACGATAAACGCGAGCAGCCCGTAGAGCAGATACCGCCCGACGGTGCGCTTAAACTCCTGCGCCCTGTCGCGGAAAAAGTCGCCCCGCAGGAGGGTGAAGATGAGCGCGAAGAGCACGGCCGTCACGAGCGAGACGCACGCCATAATCACGGAAAACCGGCTGACGCCGAGCTTCGGCGGCTCGTCCTTTTTTGGGCGCGCCATGACGCGGCGGAACGTCAGCTGCGACTCGTCGATGGTGGTCGGCAGCTCCGGCTTGACCGTGCCGACGACGGTGATTTTCCCGCCGACGGTGACGTCCCCGCTCAAGGTGATGTTGTCGCTTCGGATTGTGAGGTTGCCGTAGACGGTGCCGTCGACGGTGACGGACGTTCCGGCGAGGACGACGTCCTGCGCCGTCCCGCTGAAGGTGACGTTCGCGCCGGCGATATACACGCCGCCCGCCTCCGTCCCGGCGGCGACGGTGATGTCACCGCCCCCGGCGTAGATGTTGCGCACCTGCGCCGCGCGGATGTTCACCACCTGCCCGGCGGCGATGATGTTCTGCACGCTGCCCTCGTCCGTGATGGTGACGTTCCGGCCGAAGGCGAAGATGTCTCCTGTCACGCCCGACTCAAGGGTGACGTTCAGGCCGACGGCGACGTAGTCGCCCTCAACGGGAGACGTGGCGAGGACGTCCTGCGCCAGGTCAAACTTGTTGCCGGCGCTGTCGATGACCTTCGCGGAGGCCGTTCCGGCCAAGAGGGTAAGAAGGCACGCCACAGCGAGAAAAATGCCTAGCTTTTTCATGCTACCATCCCTTTGCTGCTTGTTTCACGCCATAGTATTTGCCGTTATTTGTTTATTCATGCAAAAAACGCTTTATCAAGCGGCCGCGCCGCGCTGTATCAGCCGGCCTTATAAGCGGAATAACGCGCGCGTCTTACGGCACGTTCTCCGGCCACTGCCCCTGCACCTCGGGGTCGCGGTGGTCGAGCCAGAAGTCCGCGCTGTCGAAATAATCGCCGCCGCTTAAACCGAACGTGGCGTCGACGGGCAACCACCTGCCCTTTTCCGCGTCGTAGACCTCGTTCCACGCGTGGCTGACCCACCCGCCGTCCCCCAGCGCGTCGCCCGTCACGAGGCGGACGGGGACGTTGACGGCGCGGCACATGGCCGCGTACAGGCTCGCGATGTCAAAGCAGATCCCGGACCGCTCCGCAAACGCCGGCACGGCGCCGGATTCCAGCAGGAACGGGTCCTCGTCGAGCAGGGCGAGCTTGCCCGCGTCGTACGTGATGTTCGCGCAGATCCAGTCGTAGAGCCTCCGGGCGCGCTCGAGCCGACTTGTGCAGCCCCGCACGGCGTCGATGGCCGTGTTGTTGATCGCCGGCGTGGCGCGCACGGCGTTTTCCACGGTCTCGCCGTTAATAAACACCGTGAAGAAGCGCCGCCCGTCCGCCGAGAGGCTGCGCGCAAGGCGCAGGGCGATGTCGTCAATCGTCCCGGGCAGCTGCCGCACCGCCTCCGTCCGGGCAAGGGGCGCGATGGCCTTCTCCTCAATGAGCCGGTACGCCGGCGAGCGCTGCGCATACTGCTTAAAGCCCTCGTTGCCGGTGAGCGCGATGTAGTTTGAGCAGATAAGCGCCGCAAGCAGCACCATCCCGACAGCGCGCGGCAGCTGCCAGAGCGCGCTCACGGCGCGCCGCACGGCGTTTTTGGAGAAAAGCCGCGTCCGCATAAGCCGCCGGACAAGCGGGAAGACCACAAAGCCCGCAAGGGGCGCCGCAATCAGGCGCAGCAGGCTCTGCCCGATCAAAAGCCCCGTCAGAAAGACTAATATCCACGCCAGGTAGTCCTGCCGCTCGACCGCTTCGCCAAGGGCGGGCAGACAGGCGGAGACGGCGCTTTTGAGCGGCGTGCCGTTTTTTGAAAACAGCGCCGTCGTAAAAAGCGCCGACGCGCCCGCCGCGAGGAGAAAGAGGACGGCATTGAGCATGCGGCTGATTGACGCCATCATGCGCGACTCCGTCATCGGCGTCAAAAGCCCCGTCAGGACCGGCGCGCAAAGCAGGACGGCAAACGTTATCGAGAGGATATTGATGCTGCCTTGCTCCATTCATTTCGCTCCCAGTCTGGTCGATATTTCCAGTATTTCCCGGCGGCGGCGAAATTATGAGCCGCAAGCGGCAAAAAAGGCGGGCGCGGGGCGTATCGCGCGAAAAATGGGATTTGAGCGGCAAAAAAGAAGGGCGGCTTTGGGCCGCCCTTCTTTTTATTTCGTTCGCGTATGGTATATGCTTCGTCACAAAGAGCTTTAGCAAACATATTCCACGGGGAAAAAGCTGTCAAAGGCATCAGCGGAGAAATCAGTCAGCTGCTTCCATAACGGTTCGGGTCAAGCAGATTGACGCCTCCGGCCGGCAACACAGACCACTTGCCGTTCTCATCAAGAGCAAAAGACACGCTTATGCTCCGCACCCCGTCCGTCTCGGTAAACACGGCATCCGCCTCACTGCCGGAGGCGTAACGTATCACGGTGCCCGCGGATTTTTCAATGTTCAGATTGTTTGCCGCGGCAAAGTCTTCCGCATAAGGCCATGCCTCGTCAATAAACCATTCGTCAGACGGGGCATTTCCTTCTTTCGCCCCGGTGGACGCGCATCCCGAGGCGGCAACAACGATAAGCAGCGCCGCTGCAAGTGTGCAAATGGCGGTTTTCGCTTTCTTCATCACAACACTCTCCTTCATGTCCGTTTCTTGCATGTGACTTTGCGGGCATTTTTAAGCTTCTCACGCTCTCGGCAGGAGCGCTGTGCGCCCATTGTGCCCCCGCCGCATTGACCGGGTTATTCCCCCTTCGGCAGGAGGCTTCCCTCCGCGCGGTAGGCGTCAAGCCCGGAATAGTCAAGGAGGATTTCAATGTGCCCGCCCAGCACGTGCGGCACGGATATGCTCACGCCCAGCGCCGTGCCCGTCAGGTACGAGCACTCCTCCGCGGCGACGTCGTCGGCGTAGCGCAGCCGCTCAAGCCACATCTCCTCCCCCATGTCCTCGATCATTTCGTAGACGGCCTTGCGGTGGTCTTCGGTGATGTCCTCGTGTAGCAGGGTGTACCGCCCGTTCTTCACCGCCTCGGCAAAAGCGGCGTCGATGACGACGAGGTCCGAGAGCCGGACCCGCTCGGCGCGCGCGGTGTCGAGCGTGAGCGTGCGGAGGAAGTTGGACGGGTGCGCCGCGCCCTGTGTGTAGCTGTATCCGATAAACAGGATGCTGATCAGCTCCGGCTTGTTATACGTCACGTCGTACCGGATCTCGTAGACGTACGATTCCGGCTCGTCCTCCATGAACTTAAGGTCCCGGAGCGCCGTTTCCTCGATGAGCGCGTTGAGCCGCGCGGCGTCATACCCGCCGGCGTCGCCGGCGATCTGCGGGTATTTAATGACAATGTCGCCCTTCACGTAGGAGGCCGGTTCAAACGTGTAATACTCCAGTTCGCCGGACGGGACATCATCCGGCTCCTTCGTCTCTCCTGTCGGGGACGGCGGCTCGGCCGTCTCCTGCGGCGGCGTCTCCTTCGGCGCGCACGCCGACAGCAGCGCAAGAAGGAGAAGGCACCCCAGCGCGGCGTGCAGTGCGTTTCGTCTGCTCATCGTCTTCACTCCTCCCCTCGGGCAAGTGGTCCGCGAGCGTATTCCGGGCCGGTTGTCCGGCCGCGCTTTGCCGGACTTTGGCCGGCTCTCTCGCGGCGCTGTTTTGGCCCTCCCTGCGGCCTAAATCGCGGCGGATTGACAAGCCGGATTCTTTGCGCTATGCTCAAACCGGCCGTGCTTAAAGCCGCTATAGCCGCCCGCTGAAAACGTGCGGCCGATTGACTTCAAAGGAAAATGGAAGCGCATTATGATTATTGACTTTCACACGCACATCTATCCCGACGCGCTCGCCCCGCGCGTTTTGCAGCTGCTCACGAGCAACGTCAGCTTTCCCTTCACGCCCTCGTTCGACGGCACGCTCTCGGGCCTTTTGCGCTACATGGACGAGACGGGCGTCGACGTGAGCGTCATACAGCCGGTCGTCACGCGCCCGTCGCAGACGCGCTCCATCAACGAATGGGCCGCGTCGTGCCGGAGCGAGCGCATCGTCGCCTTCGGCGGCATCTATCCGGACCCCGCCACCTACAAGAGCGATATCGACGAAATCGTCAGGCTCGGCCTTAGAGGCGTCAAATTCCACTGCGAGTCCCAGAACTTCACGGTGGACGACCCGTTCATGCTCCGCGTCTACGACTACGCCCTCTCGCAAGGCCTCATCATCCTGCACCACGCGGGCTTCGACCCGTGCTTTCCCGGGCCGTACCGCTCCTCCCCGCGCCAGTTTGCGAATATCGTCGACCAGCTGCGGGGCGGCGTCTTCATCGCCGCGCATTTCGGCGGGTACGGCGAGTGGGACGACGTGGAGCGCTACCTCGTCGGGCGCAACATCTACCTGGACACGTCAAACGGCATCCAGTACATCCCGTACGAGCAGTTCCTGCGCATCGTGCGAAACCACGGCGCGGATAAAATCCTGTTCGCCACCGACAGCCCGTGGAGCGACGGGAAAAAGGAAATCGCGCTGCTTAAGGCATCGGAGCTGACCGACGAGGAAAAAGAACTGATTTTCAGCGGAAACGCGAGGCGGATCCTCCGCCTGTAAACGGCCGCCGCGACGTGCGAAAGCACCGCGGCGGTTTTCTTATTCAAACGCGCTGACCCATTTGAGCGCCGAGAAGTACGCGTTCATCACAGTCTGCTGCACCGGGGGCGTGAGCGCGCGAATCTTCAGCGCCGCCTCCCAGTCCCCGCGCTCGTAGGCCTCCGTAAACTCCAGAAGGTTGTAAAGCGGCCCGCTTCGGTGCAAAAGCGCGTTTTGCACCGGCTCGGTGAGCGGCAGCTCCTTGAGGATGTCCTCCATGGGGCGGCTTATGAGCACGTCAAGCAGCGAAAACAGCCCCACGAAATACGCGCTGGACGCGCTGGGCCCGCCCGAGCGCATGCCCCAGACCTCCGCGAGCAGCTCCATGAACTTCGCGCGGATGAGGGAAACCCGGATGACCTCGACGTTCTCCGGCTGGCGCAGCGTGTCCATGACGACGGTCGTGATAAACTGGTTGAGGGCGTTAAGCCCTAAAATCGTAATCGCCTGCGAGATGTTCCGGACGGGAAAACGCGGCGCGTAATACGCGGAGTTGACAAATTTAAGCAGCTTGTACGACAGGTTCACGTCGCGCGAGATGATGTCGGTAAGGACGCGAAAATCCGGCTCGGAGCGCCTCAGCTCGCCCATGACGCGGAAAAACGTCGCCGCGAACGAGACGACGTCGCGCTCTTTCCCGTCAATTTCGAGGAAAAACATGCCTTCCATGTAGCGGTAACCGGCCTGCAGGGCGCCTTCAAAGTCCTGCCGCGTGTTGACGTTGCGCGCAAGGCGCCGCTGGCGGCTCAGCCGCAACAGCGCCGCCGTTTCCGCCGTGTCGTAAACGGGACTGTAGTCGCGGACGACGACGTCCACTTGCGCCGGGAAAGGCTCATCCCCCTGCCGCTGCACGACGGCAAGCTCGTAGCCCAGAGCGCGGATTGCCCGCGCGTCCGCCTGGATCTCTTCGCGCGTTTTTCCCGCGGGGTCGTACTCCACGAGCACGCGGCTGCGCGGCAGGAAAGGGACGAGGGTTCCGACAATGTCCTCGCCGTATTCAATCATGACGAAAGGCGCGCCGATTTCCCTGGATCTGGCGCCGAGCGTAATCAGGTGGTATAGCGCTTCCGCGTCCGACGGCTCGCGGTACGATTCAATCAGCGCCTGGCGCATGCTCGGGGACATGAGCAGCTTGTAGCCGCAAAGCTTCATATCGTGCCGGAAAATGGGTATTCGCGTCATATAATGCTCCATCTATATCCCGCCCCCACTTTTTTTCAAGATACAGCCCGCCGCTCCGGCATGACGCCGGCGCGCGTTGAAAACCTGTTCAATAATAAATATCGAACAAATTCTCATGGAGTTTTACGTTTTTCCCGCTTTCTATCACCTTTTCCGCAGAAATCCCCATCGATCCAGGCCATATCGCCGTTTTTCAATTTTTTCGTAAAGTCCTAAGCCCGCCCGGCCCTTGCCGGGCCCGCGATGGTGTTACTTAAAAACTCTCGTAACGGATAACCTCCTCGGCCGCTTTGCGCGGGCGCGCGGCGGGCGACTCGGCGGGGTAGCCCAGCGGCGTCATGGCGATGACGGAGATTTCCTCGGGGATGTTTAAAAGCTTCTTGACCTTATCGGCGTCGAAGCGGCCGAGCCAGCACGTCCCGAGCCCCAGCTCCTGCGCCTGAAGCAGGATAAAGGACATCGCGATGGAGCAGTCCATGGTGTCCGTCGGCTGGCCGCAGGCCATGAAGCGGCGGCTTGTGGCGCAGACGATAATCGCCGCCGGCGCCTCGGCGACGAACTTCTGCCCGTACGCCGCCTCCGCGAGATCGGCAAGCTTTTCCTTGTCCTGCACGACGATAAAAAGCCAGTTCTGCTCGTTTTTGGCCGACGGCGCCAGCCGCGCCGCCTCCAGCACGGTCTTCAGCTTTTCCGGCTCAACCGGGCGGTCGCTGTATTTACGGATGCTCCGCCGCGCTAAAATGGCTTCCTGAACGGTCATGCGGATGCGCCTCCTTGTGGGAATTCTTAAGCCGGCGTAAAGCCGGCTTTTTGACATATAGCTTGTACGCGGGGATATTTTACCATACCCCCGCGCACATTTCCACCATATAAGCTGTTATATCCTGCCGATAAGGCCTGAGACAACCGGGGCGAGCCAGCTGAGCAGCGGCGCGACGACGATGGCAGGCAGGTAATTGGCGACCTTGATTTTCGTCACGCCGATTAAGTTCAGGCCCAGCCCGATGATGATGACGGACCCGGCGCATGTCAGCTCCGCGATGGCCGACGGCGTGAGGACGGGCTGAAGCCACTGCGCCGCGAGCACGAGAAGGCCCTGAAACACAAACACGAACGCCGCCGAAAACATGACGCCCACCCCGAGGCTGACGGACAGGACAATGGAGGAGATAAAGTCAAGCAGCGACTTTGTGAAAAGCAGGCGGTTGTTCCCCGTGAGGCCCGCGTCGAGGGAGCCGACAATCGTCATCGCGCCGACGCAAAACAGCAGCGACGCCGTGACAAATCCCGTCGCGACGGAGACGGTCCCTCCCCCCTTGGTGGTTTTGCGGCCGACGGCGTCTCCCAGCTTGTTCAGGAGCCCGTCCAAATCAAGCGCCGTGCCGACAATCGCGCCGATGGCAATGGACCCGATGAGGATGAGGGCGTTTTTCCCTTCCAGAGCGCCGCTGATGCCTATGTACAGCGTGCACAGCCCGATTCCAATCATGACCGCGTCGGTGAGCTTCTGCGGGATTCCTTTCTTAAAGAGCAGGCCGATGAGGCTGCCCGCAATCACCGCGACGGTGTTGACAATCACGCCAACCATAACGATACCTCCAAACCGTAAGGCGCCGGCGGCGCCGTAAACAATACAGCTATTTTATTCTTTTACCGAGTAACTTGTCAATGCGTCGAAGTTTTGCGCTTTGTTGGAAAAACAACAGACCGCACCGCCCGCGGGACGTATAATAAAGCCGGATAAAGAAAGGAGGCGCGCAAGATGCTTGGAGGATGCCGCGGAGCCGACCGCCTGAAAACGCCCACGCTCGAAATCAAGACCTGCCCGGAGTGCGGCGCGGAGGTCGAGATTTTTTCGGTCGATACGAGCGTCAAATGCGACAACTGCGGGTTTACGGTGTACAACGACGTGCAAAACTGCGTCTTATGGTGCAAGTACGCCAAGCTCTGCGTCGGCGAGGAGCTCTATAATAAGATGATGGAGGCCCACCGCGCCGCGCAAGCCCGCCGCGATGCCGAAAAGGAATCCGATGAGAATGAGGGCGCCCGGAAAGGCGCCTGACAAACGCACCGCTCTTTAGCGCTAGCCGCGCGAAAAGAGCGGTGCTTGTGTTTTTAGTTGGTTTATCAAGCTGCGCAAATGGCAGCGCGCTATTGACGCCGCGCGCCCGGGCAGGGCGCTTTCGACACCGCGCTCGCGGGCAGTGCGCTATTGACGCAACGCATGCGGGCAGGGCGCTTTCGACGCCGCGCCCGCTTGTGCGGCGCGCGCAAAAACACCTGAAACTGTTTGGGCTTTGGCATGAATCGTTAATATAGGCGCGTTGTTTGTAAGCATCCCCGCCCGCAGAGCGCGCTATTACTGCGGCCTTTCGCCGCCTTTTTTCTTTGCGCGCAGGCGGTAAAGCTGCCGCACCGCGCCCGTCAGGGGCCTGAAATAAAACCCCTCCAGCTCTTTCGCGGCCTCTTTCAGGCGCGCGCGGATGGGAATCTGCTGCGGGCACTTCTTTTCGCACGCGCCGCAGCCGGCGCACAGCGACGCGTAGGACGGGCTGCCGCCGTCGAGCCCCGCCGTCGCCACAAGGTATGACGAGCGTTTCCTCCTCCCGTGGAGGTAGCGGTCGTTATAGAGGGAAAAGCACATCGGGATGTTCACCCCCCTGGGGCAGGGCATGCAGTAGCCGCACCCCGTGCAGGGGACCTTCGTCGCGGCAGCGATAATCTCCCGCACCCTGTCGAACATCGCGCGCTCTGCGTCCGTGAGCGACCACGGCAGCGCGTCTTCCGCCGCACGGATGTTCTCGTCGATGTGCCGGTCGTCGTTCATGCCGGACAGGACGCAGCTGACCCCCGGGTGGTCCCAGATCCAGCGCAGCGCCCACTCCGCCGGCGAGCGCTTGACGGGCATCGAATCAAAAATCCCGTACACTTCCTTCGGCAGCCGCGCCGCGAGGGAGCCGCCGCGCAGCGGCTCCATGACGACGACGCCGACGCCCCTGGCATACGCGTAGTCGAGCCCCTCGCGGCCCGCCTGCGTGTGCTCGTCGAGGTAATTGTACTGAATCTGCGCCATGTCCCACGGGTAATCGTCCAGGATCTCCTTAAACGCGCGCGTGGATCCGTGGAAGGAAAACCCCGCGCGGCGGATCTTCCCCGCCGCCTTCGCTTTTTCCAGAAACTCCTCCGCGCCGAGCTCTTTCAGCCGCTTCCAGCTGTCGTAGCCCGTCAGCGCGTGCATGAGGTAGTAGTCGATATAGTCCGTTTTCAGGCGGTGAAGCTGCGTGTCGAGCAGCTTTTCCATGTCGCGGCGCGACGAGACCATCGCCGGCGGCAGCTTCGTCGCGATAAAGACTTTTGCGCGGCGCTCCGGCGTGAGGATGCGGCCCAAAGCCGCCTCGCTGCCGGGGTAGATGTACGCCGTGTCGAAGTAATTTACGCGCCGGTCAATCGCCGAGAGCACCTGGCGCTCGGTCAGCGCCTCGTTGATGACAAGCCCGCTGCGCGGGAAACGCATGCACCCGTACCCGAGCGCGGACACCTCGTCCCCCGTGCGGCCCATCCTGCGGTACTGCATTTTCCGCCCCTCCCCTTTCAAAGTTTGCGTTCTGTTTTCCCCTTCACAAGCATAGTAAACTAATACAAGCGTGTAAGGAAGGGGATTTGCGATGGATTTTTCGTTTACCTCCGTTGCGGCAATTACCGTCATCGTCTATCTCATCGTGGAAATCATCAAGACGACGCCTCTTGACCGGAAATGGCTTCCCGCCATCGCCGGCGTTCTCGGCGGCATTTTGGGGTATATCGCGCTGCATGTCATGCCCTCGTTCCCGGCGACGGACGCGCTCAGCGCCATCGCCATCGGCATCGTCAGCGGCCTTGCCGCGACGGGCGCCAATCAAATCGGAAAACAGCTCATCGCAAAAAAATAGCGCTCTGCTGCAGGTATAAAAAGAGCCCTTTTTTCAGACTTTATGTCGGAAAGAGGGCCTTTTTTTTTGAAAAAAATTTGACTGATGGTCTTTACATCCAAAAGGATCTGTGCTATATAATAATTATGAATCTTATTTTTATTATCACTGCCAAAGGGGAATCAAAATGCCCGGAGAGAAGAAGCACAGCAAAAAGCGGGAAGCGATTCTCGCGAAAATCCGCTCGATGAAGACGCACCCTTCAGCCATCACGGTCTACGAGGAACTGCGCAAGGAGATTCCGGACCTGAGCCTTGGAACGGTCTACCGCAACCTCGCCCTGTTCCGCGAGGAAGGCAAGGTCGCCTCGGTGGGCGTTGTGAACGGGCAGGAGCGTTTTGACGGCAACACGACGGAGCACACGCATTTCGTGTGCACGCACTGCGGCGACGTCATGGATATTGACGCACCCCTGGACGCACACTTAAAAGAGGACGTCGCCAGCCGGTACGGCATCGCCGTGCACAGCCACCGGCTGACGTTTTTCGGCGCGTGCGCGCGGTGCGTGCGTTCTTAACGCGTGATAGGCTATCACAGAAAGCTGGAAAACGCAAGTTAATTCAAGTTTCTGGATATAGATTCGGAAAAGGAGGATACATTTTTGAAAAAATTTGTTTGCACAGTCTGCGGTTATACACATGAAGGCGACACACCCCCCGAGAAATGCCCGATTTGCGGCGCGCCCGCAGAGAAATTCACCGAGCAGGTCGCCGAGATGACGTGGGAGGCCGAGCACGTCGTCGGCGCGGCCGTCGGCGCTCCGGAGGACATCCTCGAGGACCTGCGCGCCAACTTCTCCGGCGAGTGCACGGAAGTCGGCATGTACCTGGCGATGGCGCGCGTGGCGTACCGCGAAGGGTATCCTGAAATCGGCGCTTTCTGGGAAAAGGCCGCTTACGAGGAAGCCGAGCACGCCGCGAAGTTTGCCGAGCTCCTCGGCGAGTGCGTCTACGACAGCACGAAGAAGAACCTTGAAGTCCGCGTGCAGGCGGAAAACGGCGCCACCAGCGGCAAGATGGACCTTGCCAGACGGGCCCGCGCCCTCGGATTTGACGCCGTGGCCGACACCGTCGCCGAAATGGCCAAGGACGAAGCCCGCCACGGCAGAGCCTTCAAGGGCCTCCTTGAGCGGTATTTCGGCAAATAAGTCACCTGTGAAAAACCCCTGCGGCTTTAAGCTGCGGGGGTTTTTTGTTTTTCCGGCAGGCGCCGCGCCGCCAGCTAAAAATGGAAACGGCGCACTTTCTCAGCCGGTTTCGGCAGGGCCTGTAATACCATAAGAGAAGCTCAGACAGGGGGTGTGCCGCCGTGCTGCGGGAAGGCCCTTTTCCCATTCCGGAATTTGACGAGAACACGAGCGCAATTATCCGGCATGCGCCGTCACGCGGGAAGCGCGGAGCCTGCGTCATCACCTTTTCCCGGGAAGTCAGTTTCGCAAGGTCACTCTTGGGCAGATTCTCTACGGCGGCGACGACTTAAGCGGCCTTGTTTGGGACCGGCGCCTTGGCGCCCCGCGTGAGGCCGTCCGGTTTAGGCTTGTGGACTTGTGCCTAAAATAGCCGCCGGGCTCTGAAAGCAGCAAAAAGCGCCCGCCTTTCCGGCGGGCGCGCGGTGTTTTAGTAAAACTTATAACCGTAGTAGCTGGGAAACGCGGCGTTGCTGACGGCGAGGATAATTCCTAAAATCACGACAATCACTATGCCGATGGCCAGCAGAATGAGCACGGCGCGGGCGCAGTTCGTCATTGACGGCTTATACCGCGGCCCGCCCACGGCGGCAAGGATTAAGTAGACGAGGTTGAAAACCGGGATTATCATAAACAGCGCAAACAGCAGGTAATCGCCGACCGTCGCGGGGTCCTCCTTGACGCGCGGCATGGGATAGTACCGCGGCGGGTATTGCGGCTGCCCGTACCGCCCGTAGGGCGGCGGGCCGTACGGCGGCTGCCGGGGGCCCCCGTAGGGCGGCTGCTGGGGCGCGCCATACTGGTACTGGGCATACTGCTGCCGGCTCGCGCCGGTTTGCGGCGCGCTGTCCGTGTCCGGGGCGGCCGCGCCTGCGTCGTCGGCGCGCGGGCTGTCGTCGATGGGCTCAAAGATGCTGTCTCCGCAGGCGGGGCAGTAAACCGCCGAATCCTCGGCGGGTCTCCCGCAGCGCAGGCACTTTTTCACAAACAATCCCCCTTATCCTGATCGTCGCGCTGTCCCGGCCGTCGCGCCGACGCGGCGCTTGAGCGCGCGCAATTTATGTTAGTTCATATTAGCATATCCCCGCTCTCCGTGCAATATTACCGCCGGTTTTGTCAGGCAGGGCGCCGAAATTTTAACAACTTTCGCGCCCGCCGCAGCATTTGTACTTGCAAAAAATGCACGATAACGGTAATATACTCATTAAAAGCGCCTTGACGGCGCGTACTCTTGGCCTTTTGGCCGGTAAAGGTGGTAAGGCATTTGGTATACGTTGTCGCGGTCAATTACGTAAAAGAAGGCTGTCTTGACGAGTTCCTCGCCATCGGGCGCACTTTGGTTGAAGAGACGAACAAAAACGACGCCGGGTGCGTCAGCTACGGTATGTATCAGGATACGCAAAATCCCCTTGTGGTGACGGTCCTTGAGCAGTGGGAGAGCGAAGAGGCGCTGCAAAACCATCTCAACTCCAGGCACTTCCTCGACGCCATCCCCAAGCTGCACAGCCTGTGCGACCGCCCGGGGAGCGTGTCTGTCTACAAAAAGCTCTTCTAGCCGCTCAAGCAAGGAGAACACCATGCTGGACTGGACTCGCGCGGAGCTGAAATCGCGCGCAAAATCAGTGCTCCGCTTAACGTACTGGCAGAGCTTCGCGGGCGTTTTGCTCTTCAACGCCATCCTTTTCGGCGCATCCATGCTGATTCACGAGGATACCGCATTCGGCTCTACTGTCTCCACGGTGATTACGGTGTTTCTCGCCCTGCCGCTGGAGGTGGGCCTTTGCGCCTTTTTCCTTCGCAGCAGGCTGGCGCCCCCTTCCATCCCCGTGCTCTTTTATTCGTTTAACCGGTACGCTTACGGGGGCGTCGTGGGGTCCATGTTCCTAAGGTACCTGTTTACGATGCTCTGGTCGCTCCTGCCGGCAAGCGGCGTGCTCGTCCTCCTGCCGGGTCTTATAAACTCCGGAATCCTCCCGTATATCACGGACTGGCGCGCGCTGTACAGGCTGTACTCGCGGACGGTGTGGCTTGTCTGCGGCGTGGTTTTCCTCGCCGGATCGGTCGTGCTGCTGGTCAAGGTGATTTCCTACAGCATGGTCCCGTACATCCTCGCGGACAACCCGCGCATCGGCGCGCGCCGCGCGCTGCGCCTTTCCATCGCGATGACGTACGGATACAAGACGAAGATTTTCCTGCTGGGGCTGTCGTTTGCAGGATGGATTCTGCTCGGGATCATTACCTTCGGCGTCGGGCTGCTTTTCCTCGAGCCGTACATGCACGCCACGTTTGCCGAACTGTATATCGTCCTGCGCGCCAACGCGCTACAAAACGGGCTGTGCACGCCGGAGGAGCTGGGATTGCCCCCGATGTCGGAGTAGCAGAAAAGCCCGCCGCACAACTCAAAAAAAATGCCCGCCGCTCCTTTTGGAGCGGCGGGTTTTTGCTTTTTCGGGTTCGCCCCCTGTCCAAACCATAATGCGCCGGTTATTTTCGGTGCCGCCGGTTTCAGGCCGCTATGTCCCCTATTCCTTTCGGAACCCGTACAGGCGCAGCAGGTGAAAGGCCGTGAGCAGCCGAAAGCGCACCGACGGGTCGTCCAGATCCAGGCTTGTCATCTCCTGAATCCGCCCGATGTGGTAGGTCACATTATTGCGGTGCATATTCAGCGCCGCGGCGGCCTGGGTGGCGTTGCGCTCGCACCGGAGGTACACGTACAGGAGCTCAAGATACCCGCTTTTATGGCGCTGGCCGTGCTGGTAGAGCATGTAGAGCATGTCATGGTCCGGGCTGGTGTACCACAGCTCCTCCGCCCGCTCGCTCTCCAAAAGCAGATAGGTATAAAAGCGCTCGAAAAAGAACAGCCGCGCCGGCTTGTCCGGCTCCAGCGCGGCCTCCTGCAGGAGGCTTTTTTTACCCCGGAACCGGTCGGCGCAGGAGAGCGCGAGGGAGGACTGCCTGAACGCCGTCCTGATGCGGGAAATGCCCGTAAAGGGCAGGCTCACGCCGCAGAGGGCGTCGTGCTTTTCGGAAAACAGCTCGAGATCCCGGCAGACGGCCTCGAAGGCCGCGTCCTTTTCCTTGAGCGGCATGATGGCAATCAGGCGCTTGCGGTAACGGATGAACTTCATCCGGGGGAACCGCTCGGGAAACTCCTTGAGCATCTGCATCACGGAGAGGGCGGCGTAGTCCGTGGTGACAATCTGAAACAGCACGTAGCGCCCCTCCCCCGCGATTCCCGCAAACTGCGCCCGCTCCCGGATGACCGCCGGGTCCGTGAGGCTGCCGTCCAGAAGGTCCGTGAGGAAACTGTCGTAGACGCTGCTGCTGGCGTCGCGCGCCTCCCACTCCCGCTCGATATACACCGCCAGCACGTCCAGCATCATCTGAAACAGATCCATGAGCCCCTGCGTGAGGGGGCGGTTATTGCAGCTCATGACCACATGGGCAAAGTATGTATTCTCAAAGCGGAAAATCTTATGGACCGTGACGTATTTCGCCACGGCGCACGAGTCGTCCACATAGACGGTGTCCGCCGTCTCCCACAGGCGGAACAGGTCGTGCTTGCGGAATTTCTGCACCGTCTCCTCCGGGTGGTAGCCATACTGAATGAGGCGCCGGCTGATGGGGTCGTCGCAGTCGATGGTGGTGGTGTAGGCCATGAGCATCATGGCCGAGTCAGAGATGGCGATGTGGTTGCCGATGATAGGGGCGGACAGGTCCAGCACCTTCTGGATGCACCCCTCCTGGCTGTGCAGCTCGTGCATCCTGGAGACCCATGTGATGATTTCAAAGAACTTCTTCTGAATCCGGGCAAACAGCTCCGTGAAGGCGATGTTCTCGTTGACCACCACGAGGTTTTTCACCCGCTCGGGCGTCTCGTACTCGTCAAAAATGCGGTCGCGCAGGCTCACGCAGTAAAAGGATGCCCCCTGCTCCCGCAGCTGCAGCGTCCGGGACAGCACGCCGATATACAGGCAGTCCTCATCCAGCCGCGCCGCCGTTTCGGGCAGAGGCATGCACATGCTGAAGGAGATGTTCGCTTCCCCGGGCATGTGGTTTTCCAGGCGGTACGGCTGCAAAGCGTCAAGAATAATCGCCAGTGACACGCGCAAGACCAACACCTCCGCATTTTGCATGAATTTTTTGCTAATGTATATCATATTTTGTCTAAAATGTCAAATTTCCTTTGCGCCGCCGCCCTGACAGGCGGCTTAAAAACTGCGCCGCCTTTGTCGCCGGCATAAAAATATTAAACAAATTTTGGCATTAATTGCAAATCAGGATAATTTTACCTGATAGCGAAATAAAGCTATTGTCGAAATATGTCCTGCTTTTTACAGAGTGATGAACCGGAGCGCAAGAACTTGTGATTTGTGCTAAAGACTTGCTGGAAAAAGCATGATATATTAGCTATATGTTACAAATTGATGAAAGAACCGGCGGTTTTTCTTGTGAATCTCCCCAAGTTTTTGGAGGTGATAACGAGCGCTTCTTATACCTGGAAAAACAGGCAGAGTACAGGGAGTTGGCAAAATATATAGTAGGGAGGTCAGAGACATGAAAAAACGTTCCTTGGTCAGACTGGTGCTTTCGCTGCTTCTTATCCTGACGCTGCTTGCCGGATGCGCGCAGACGTCGCAAAACCAGCCGAGTCCCGGTTCAACGGGCACCCCCGGTTCCACGGGCGCCCCCGGTTCGCCGGAGCCCACCGAAACGGCCCCCTCCAAGCCCATCGACCCGAATAAGGACACCATCGTATTCGGTGCGGCGCGCTCCCAATCCGGCGTCTTCGCGGTGTTTGACGAATCCGTCTTCGGCCCCATTTACCGCATGTGGGCGGACGAGATTAACGCGGACGGCGGACTGTATGTGGAGGAATACGGAAAGAAGCTGAAGATTGAGCTGAAGATTTACGACGATACGTCGGACCTGGGCACCATGACGCGCCTTTACGAAAAGCTCATTCTTGAAGATAAAGTGGACTTCCTCCTGCCCCCCGTCAGCACGGCGTTCCTCTACGCCGTCGCCCCCATCGCCAACCGCTACGGCTACATCCTCATGGGCGCCGAGGGCGGCAGCGCCACGCTGAAGGAGTCCATCGCCAAATACCCGTACTTCTTCTCCACCCTCAACTTCTCCGACACCCAGATTCCCGCCCTTGTGGACCTGTGTAAGGAGCTGAACGTCACGTCGGCGTACATCGTCTACATAGAGGACCTGCACGGCACGGAGTACTCCGGCGCCGCCGTTCCCGCCCTCACCAGCGCCGGCGTGGACATCAAGGGCATCAAGAGCGTCCCCGCGGACATTCAGGACATGACCCCGATCCTCAACAGCGCGAAGGAGTCCGGCGCGCAGGCGTTCCTCATGTTTGCCTATCCGGACCAGAACTACCTCGCCATCGGCCAGGCGATGGCCATCGGCTACAGCCCGGATATGTTCCTCATCGGCCCGGGCGGCAGTTATGACGTCATGATGCAGATTTTCGGCAAGGAGGCCATCGAGGGCATGATGGGCTGGGGCGCCTGGAACGAGAAGAGCTCCGAGAGCGCCGCGGCCTTTGCCAAGAAGTTCAGGGAAAAGTGGGGCGACCATCCCGAAATCTCCCTCGACTGGTGGGGCCACCTGCCCTACTATGTGGGCCTTGAAGTGCTCGCTCAGGCCATCGAGAGGGCCGGCACGCTGGACAACGCCAAGGTGCGCGATATCATCGCCACGGAGAAGTTCGACACGATGATGGGCGAAGTCTACTTCGTGGACAACATGATTGCCGGCGAGTGCTACCTCGGCAACATCGGCCAGTGGCAAAACGGCGTCTTTGAAGTCATCGACGTGGGCCCGAAGCGCACGGCCGATCCCATCTTCCCGAAGCCGGCGTGGCCTGCCGGATAAAGCGGCGGTAAAAACGCGGCGGGCTGCTGCGGCTTAAAACGAGCCGGCGGGCAGCTCGCCGCGCGGCGCATCTTAAACGCGCAAGACGCGGCATCATTTGAATCTGACCAGTCATAAACAGATTGGGGAGCAAATCCTATGCTGAAAACCTTACTCAACGTCGTCATCGGCGGGCTCATCATGGGCGGCATCTACGCCCTCATCTCCATGGGGCTGAGCATCCAGTACGGCGTGGCGCGGATTCTCAACGTATCCCACGGGGAAATTATCATGGTCGGCGCGCTCCTGACCTGGACGCTCCAGAACGCGGGCGTGCACCCCTTCCTCGCCCTGCTCATCGGCTGCCCGCTGGTTTTCGCCATCGGCTTTGTCCTGCACCGCACGGTTTACAAGCGGCTGCGGGACATATCCCCGTCGCAGGGCGCCTTTGAGGGCAACGCCATGCTGGTGTCCTTCGGCGTGATGTACGTCATCGCCAATATCGGCATGTTCATCTGGTCCAACCAGCAAAAGGGCTACAACTTTATGACCTACGCCGTAAACTTCCTCGGGACGGCCGTTCCGGCCAACCGCCTCGTCGTGCTGCTGTGCAGCCTTGTCATCAGCGTCCTGTTTTACCTGTTCCTCACCCGGTCGCGCCTGGGCAAGGCCATCCGCGCCGCATCGCAGGACGCCTCTGCCGCGGCCCTCATGGGCGTGAAGATTACCACCGTGGCCGCGATCTGCTTTGGCATCGGCGCGCTGCTGGCGGGCATGGCGGGGGCCCTGCTGAGCATGATTTATCAGGTCAACACCACAATGGGCATGGGGTATACCGTCATCGCCATCATTGTTGTTGTCCTCGGCGGCATGGGCAGCATCCCCGGGAGCATGCTGGGCGGCTTTATCCTCGGTATGATCGGCAGCGCCGTCAGCTACTACGACCCGAGCCTGTCCATGGTGGCCTACTACGTCATTATCATGGTCCTGCTGCTTCTAAGGCCAAAGGGACTTCTGGGGAGGTAAGGCGGGATGAAACAGAAATTTCTGAAAACATATCTGCTGCCCCTTGCGGGCGTTGTGCTCGCCGTTTTGCTGGCCCTCTCCCCCTCTTTCGTCTCCTCCCGCTACTATGTGGCGCAGATGGGCAGCATCCTGGCCTTCGTGGTCATGGCTTTGAGCTGGACGATTTTCTCCACGCCCACGGGGTACATATCCCTCGCCTCGGCGGCCTTTTACGGCGCCGGCATTTACACGGCGGCCCTGCTCGGCGAATACATGCCCCTCCCCTTTGTCATGCTGATTGCGGGGCTCATCAGCGCCCTAATCGCCCTCATCGTCGGCTGCATCACCCTCCGCCTGCGGGGCGTCTACTTTACGATTTTCACCTTCGGGCTCGTGGAACTGCTTAAAAACGCCACTTTGTGGGCGGAAATCCGCATCTCCCACATCCGGGGCCGCTTCGTGGTGGCGGTGGAGTCCATCGTCGTGTTCTACTGCATCTTCGTGCTGCTGGTGCTGCTGGTGGCGGCGGCCTATCTCATCCGCCGCTCCCGGTTCGGTATGGCCCTCGTGAGCATCGGCGAGAGCGAGGACGCCGCGGCCCATATCGGCATCAACACCACGCTGTACAAAATTTTAGCGTTTATGATCAGCTCCTTTTCCATCGGCGCCGTGGGCGCGGCCATGGCCACCCGGTTTAACTACATCGACCCGCAGATTGCCTTCGACGCCACCAATTCCTTCATGCCCGTCCTCATGGCCATCTTCGGCGGCACGTCGAGCCTTGCCGGCCCCATCGCCGGCGCCGTTGTCCTCGCGTGGCTGCGGGAGACGCTTATCACCCAACCGGGCGCCGTCGGCAAATCCTACATGCTCATTTTCGGCGCCTTCATGGTCATCGCCATTTTGTTTCTGCCTCGGGGCCTGATCGGGCTGTTCCAGGACATCTACCGGAAGCTTAAGCTGAAGAAGACGGAGGGAGACCATGCAAATACTGCAAGTAAAAGGACTTAGCAAGCATTTCGGCGGGCGTGCCGCCGTCTCCGAAGTGGACTTCCACGTCGACGAAGGCGAAATCTTTGGACTCATCGGCCCCAACGGCGCCGGCAAATCCACCGTCTTCAACCTCATCTCCGGCGCCCTGCCCCCCGACGAGGGAGAGATTACGATTTTCGGCGTGAAGACGACGGGAATGCGCCCGAATAAAATCTGCCGCCTCGGCGTGGGGCGGACGTTCCAGTCGGCCAAGAACTTCTCCGGCATGACGGTGCGCCAGAACGTCCTCATGGGCGCGCTGTTCGGGAAACGGCGCCAGTCGAAGGAGGAGGCCGTGCGCCGGACGGACGAGGTGCTTGCCTTCACCGGCCTTGCGGAAATGGCGGATCGGCCCGCGGGAGGCATCCCCCTCGTCTACCAGAAGCGGCTGGAAGTGGCCCGGGCGCTGGCGACGCAGCCGCGCCTTCTGATGCTGGACGAGATCATGGCGGGCCTCAACCCCACGGAAGTGCAGGGCGCCATGGACCTTGTCCGCAAGATTCGCAGCAGCGGCGTGACCGTCCTGATGATTGAGCACGTCATGCACGCCATCATGAATGTGTGCGACCGGATCATCGTCCTGCACCACGGGGCGAAAATCGCGGAGGGAACCCCCGAGGAGGTCTCGTCAAACAAGACGGTCATCGAGGTGTATCTGGGGGAGATGACACAATGAGCCTACTCGAGATAAAAAACTTAAACTGCGCCTACGGCAACGTGCAGGTGCTGTGGGACGTGTCCCTGAGCGTGGAGCAGGCGGAAATCGTGGCTCTCCTGGGCGCAAACGGCGCCGGGAAAACGACGCTCCTGAACACCATCACGGGCTTTGTGCGGCCCATGTCCGGCGAAATCTGCTTTATGGGGGAGCGGATTGACGGCCGCCCCACGAACGCCATTACGGAAATGGGCATCGCGTACCTCCCCGAAGGGGGCAAGCTCTTCCCCGACATGACCATCCGTGAAAACCTCGAGATGGGGGCCTACCCGAAACACATCTGGAAAGAGCGCAAAGAGCTCATCGATATGGTCTTCGAGCTGTTTCCGCGCCTGAAGGAGCGGCAAAAGCAGCTGGCCCGCACGCTCTCCGGCGGCGAGCAGCAGATGCTGGCCTTGGGCCGCGGCCTTATGTCCCGCCCGAAGCTGTTTTTGATTGACGAGCTGTCCTACGGCCTTGCGCCGATTATCGTGAGCGAAGTGTTCCGCATCGTGCAGACCCTGCGTGAGCGCGGCATTACCATCCTGCTTGTCGAGCAGAATGTGCGCCAGACTCTGGAGATTGCAGACCGCGCCTACGTTCTGGAAAACGGGCGCATGGTCCTGTGCGACAAGTGCTGCAATCTGCTTGAAAACGAGTACGTCAAAAAGGCCTACCTGGGCCTTTAAGCCTCCCGCCAGGAAAAAACCGCCGCACCCGCAGGTGCGGCGGTTTTATTCATATCTGGCTTTAGCGGCGCCTTCCGAACAGGCGCAGCAGGCTGAGGAAGATGTTGATGAGGTCGAGGTACAGCCGGAGCGCCCCGACGATGGCCAGCTTCTCGTACTGCTCCCCGTCGAGCTCCGTAAACTCATAGAGCCTGCGGAGCAGCTGCGTGTCGTACGCCGTCAGCCCCGAGAAGACGAAGACGGACACGGCGCTGTACAGGTACATTACCGCTTCGCTGCGGAAAATGAAGTTGAGAAGCGACATGAGAATCAGCCCGACGAGCGTCATAAACAGGAAGCGCCCCGCCGCGGAAAGATCCCGCTTCGTCACATACCCGAACGCGCTCGTCACAAGAAACAGCGCCGCCGACGCGAAGAACACGAGGAAAACCGACCGCGCCGTGTAGACAAGGAAAATGACGGACAGCGTCACGCCGTTGATGACGGCAAACGCCGCCATGCCGAGGTACGCCGCCCCGACGCTCAGCTCAAGCGCCCGGCGCGACAGATAGACCACAAGCGCAATCTCCAGGAGCGCCAGAATCAGCACGCCGAAGGGGTTCGTCGCCACCGCATAGAGAAACGGCGGGTAACTGGCCACGCCGAGGGCGGTAAAGCCCGTGAGCACGAGCGCCCATGTCATGTGTAAAAACACGCGCGATATAAAGGTTTGCGCCTTTGCCCGCTCGAACATGTTCATCATCCTTTCTGTACAATAGTCGTCCGCTTTAAGCATACCACATTCCCGCGCGGTTATCATGGCTTTTTTGTTAATTTTATCCTCCCGAAGCATGTCTTTATGTGCCAAAAGCATGAACGCAGCCGCTTTTCGCCATTCAAAACAAAAAGCGGACGCCCATTCGGCGTCACCGCCGCTCTCTCCCCAGTATGGGCGGCCGCCCTCTCCTAACACCTAAGCGTTTCCCGCCATTCAAACGCAAAAGGCAGGCGACAGCCTGCCTTCTCTTTCATCCTGTAAGCTTGCTCTACACGGCGGTCGGGATAGCCGGCACGAGCGCGCGGCGGTTCGGTGCGGCCGCGGAGGAAAGCGCGATGCGCCCCACGGCGTCGATGCATGCGCGGAGCGTGTAGCGGATATCCCGCCGCTCGGACGGGCCAATCCGCGCGGTGTACTCGCGGTGCAGCCGCTCAAAACCGGCGTATATCTCTTCCGGCGTGACGCCGCGGCAGCTCTCCTCGTCCAGCGCCCCGACGGACACGTCCACCCCGCGCTGGATGCGGCGGTGAATGTCCCACTCGTACATGAAGTGCTCGCGGGAGGTGCCGGAAAAGGCGGCGTTGTGCGTGTAGCAGAAAAAGTCCGTGTAAAAGTGGCAGATAATTCCGAGGCGCAGGGAATAGAGGCAGCCAAACCGCCGCGAGCCCGTCTTGACGCGCAGGAGCCGCGCGACCTGCCTGTTTATGTAATCCTGCCAGAACTCGGGCCGGTGCGGCCGCGACATAAAGGAAAGCTGGCAGTCGGGCAGGGTATTCCCCAGAAGGAAGCTCTTGCGGTGCAGCTCGATGCCGTGGCGGCTTTTTATCGTCTCGAGGATGTACTCCCCCAGCATGATGTGCGAAAATGTGTTCATTGTAACATCCTTGCCATGAAATCCGGGGGCACCGCTCCGATGATCTGCCCGCGCCGCCCCGTCGCATGCGTTTATTATAACGGAATGTGCCCCTCTTGAAAACAGGCGCTGTACCTCAATCTGCGCGCCAAATTATGTACATTTCGCACAACCGGCGGAGGAGAAATCCAGCATTTTCTACTTAAATGCCTCATATTCCGCACTTTTTCCGGATATTCCAGCCGCAAAACGCATAGCGCGGCTTCCGGCACAGTCAAAATCCCAAGCCGCCCGCCGCGCCTTACCTTTTCACGAGCAGAACGTAGAAAAAAAGCGCCACGAGGACAAGCAGGAAGAAAATCAGCCCGTTTGTCCCCGGGGCAGGCCTCTGCCCCGCGCTTTTTTGCTTCGGCCTTAACAGATCAGATAGCTTCGCGGGTTTTCTGCCCACGTCGCTGTTTTTCCTCTCAATCAGCCCCAAGGCGAAAATGGCCGCGCCGATGAGGAAAAAAACAACCGCCGCAATAATCCTCCCGGCTCTACCGGCGCCCATCTTCCTTTTCCCCCTTTTCCGCCTGCGGCAGCATCCGCACAATCTCCGAGACCATGTCCTCGATGGTCATGCGGGGGTTGTACTGCCGCGGGACGGTGATGTCCGCGTGGCGGCGGTAGTGGGGGAGCCGGATGCGGTACAAGTCGCCGATTGTCTGCCCCGGCGCGATGGCCACACCCCGCGTCTTGATGTTCTTCAGCCGCCGCTTGATGACGCCAAGGGGCAGGTCGAGAAACACCGTCACCGCGCCGCGTTTGAGGTGCGCCATGGCGTCGTCCCGGAGCGCCATGCTGCCGCCCGTGGCGATGACCGTGTCGTCGCACTCAATCTCCTTCCCGCAGCGGGCTTCCTCCTCGAGGAACCGCTCGATGCCGTACCGGTTTATAAACTCCTGCAGCGTCATGCCCAGCCGCCGCGCGAGAATCAGGTCCGTGTCGATAAACTGCATGCCGAGCGTTTTCGCCAGCACGACGCCCACGGTGCTCTTCCCCGCGCCGGGCATGCCGATGAGCACGATGTTGTTTTTCATTTTCTATCCCTCTCTGTCTCTAAAGCGCCCAAAGCCGGGCCTGAAACGCCCTTTGAACCGAAATTCAATAAAAACTGCCCTTATTCCCCGCGGCTAAAGCGCGCCTTTTAAGCGCTTTCCGGCGGGGCACACGCGCATGCAGACCCCGCAGACGGCGCCGCGCCCGATGTGCATAAAGTGCGCCCGCATGTAGTCGTTGCAGCGGCCGGCGTCGAAAATCTCCTCCCGCTCAATGCCGGGGCGCCACTGACCGCCCAGGATCGCGCCGGCGGGGCAGGCGTCCACGCAGGCGCGGCAATTCCCGCAGGCGCACGCGGGCGGCTCCTGAGCCGCCTCTTCAAACGGGCAGTCGGTAAACAGCGTGCCGAGGCGCACGCGCGGCCCGAACACGCGGTGGAGAAACAGGCTGTTTTTCCCGCACGTCCCAAGCCCCGCGAGCACGGCCGCCTTCTTGTGCGGATAGCGCCCGACGTGCGTGCGCTTGCCGCCTTCGTAAAGTGTCTGGGACGCGGGAATCGGCAGGGCGCGGCAGCCCTCCCTTTGCAGCATGAGCGCGGCGCGCAGCAGCGCCTGGTCGATAAAGGCGTTGACCGTCCTGTAGTGGTGGAAATATGTATGGGTCGGCCCGCCGTCAATTTCGTCGACGACGGCGTCAAGGAGCGGCACGGCGATGGTAATGGCCGTCCCCAGCCCCTCCGGCGCGTCGTCCGGCCGCGAAAAGCCGACGTCGGCCCCTGTTTCCCTGAGCATTTTCTCGATTTCCCGCAAAACAGCCTGCATATTCCGCTCTCCTTCCCGATTGTGGCCGGCCAATCCGCCCGCCTTCTGCCAAACTCGACACGGCGGATGTGGCAATATAAGGGCAGACGGCTAGAAAACCGCGCCTTTTCAGGATTTTCTTGACAAATACAATGACGTGGCATATATTGAATTCGTATTCAGTAAGGCCCGTCTAAAAGAGGTGGTGTGCTTTCCATGGCGAGGACAGCCGAACAAAACAAAAAAATCCGGGACGCCAAACGCGAACTCATCCTCTCAACGGCTTTGGACCTGTTTTCCCTGAAAGGGTACTACTCCACGCGCATCTCCGATATCGCCGAATCGGCGGGCATCGCGCAAGGGCTGCTGTACTACTACTACCCGTCCAAGGAGGCCATCTACGTCGACCTCGTGGACGACGCCCTCGAGCGCATCAACGAGACGGCGCGCTTTGTCCGCGATATGGACAAGCCTTACGGCTACCGCATCCTCTACGCGCTGAAAGTCCTGTTCAAGACCATCGAGACGAGCTACCGGTTCCGCCAGACGTGCCGCATGATTTCGCAGGCGCAGTATCAGGCGGACATCTCCGAACAGGCGCAGGCGCAGCTGGATAAAAAGCGCGACGTGTCCTACCGCATCATGGCGGAGATTTTCCGGAAAGGCCAGCTGGAAGGTTCCGTCGTGGAAGCCGACCCGATGGAGCTTGCCATTTTGTTCTGGACGAGCGTCAACGGCCTTGCCATCTACTACGCCTCGCGCGATATCGCGATGAAGCTGCCGGATTACCGCCTCGTCGCGCCCATGTTCCTGTTACATAGCGCGATGGAGGAATACGCCCTCGACTAAAGTCGCGGCGTTTTCTCCCATTATACCGTCCCCGCACAGGGAATACAAGCGCGCCCCAAAGCGCGCGCATCAGCCGCCGCCAAATATGGGCCGGCGGCGAGATATCATTTTAAACTAGGAGTTTCACCGCATGCTCATCGGCTTTTTTGACTCCGGCGTGGGCGGGCTGACCGTCCTTGCCCGCGCCTTAAAGGAAATCTCCGGCGCCGACTACCTCTACTACGCCGACACGCGCTTCGTCCCGTACGGGACGAAGACGAAGGAAGAGGTGCGCGCGCGCACGCTCGAGGCGGCCGAGTTCCTCTTTCAAAACGGCGCGGAGATCCTCGTCGTCGCGTGCAACACCGCCACGAGCGCGGCGATCGAGACGCTGCGGGCCAAATACAGCGCCCCCATCATCGGCATGGAGCCGGCCGTCAAGCCCGCCGTCCAGTGCCATCAGGACAAGCGCATCCTCGTCACGGCGACGGAACTGTCCCTGAAGGAGGAGAAATTCCGCAATCTCGTCGCGCGGCTCGACTGCGAGGAGTTTATCGACCTGCTCCCGCTCGGCGGGCTCGTCCCGCTCGCGGAGGCGCTGCGGTTTGACAGGGACTCCGTCGAGCCGTACCTGCGGGAGCAGCTTGAGCCGTATAACCTCGAGCGCTATCAGGCCATCGTCCTCGGCTGCACGCACTTTATTTACTTCCGGAAGCACTTTAGAAACGTCGTGGGGCCGCGCATCGACCTCATCGACGGCAACCTCGGCACGGTGCGCCGCCTGGCCGCCGCCATCAATGAGGCGGGGCTTCGCCCCGGCGGCCGCGGGGACATCACCTTTTTCGAGTCGGGCGAGCGCGTCACCGAGCCGGATAAGCTCGTGCGCTTTTACCGGCTCCTCAAGGCCGCGGACGAGGCGTGCGAGTAAGCGCTTGGCGCGTTATTGGGCCGGGAAAACCGCCGCGATTCTTTGTTGAACCTGCGTTCAAGGTAAAACGGCGGCGGTTTGGCCGAATCAAACAGGCGCCGCGCCGCGTTCGATAAAATAGCGCAAAAACCTTGATATTTCGCGCTTTTCAGAAATTGAACCCGCGTTCAATTATTATTGGCAGCATATATGCCGTGTTTTTGCGCGCCGGCTATGCGGCGCAAATGCCATCCCCGCACTCTTCCATGATGAAATAAAAAAGCGCCGGCTTTGTGTCAAGCCGGGCGCTTTTTTTCACTTGTCACGACCGCGCGTGCCGCGCGAAACGGCGTTCGGACTCCGGCGCACCACAAACGGCGCGCTCACTTCACCGCGCGCTTACCGCGCAGGTTCAATGCGGCGGGCCTCCAGGTAATAGCGCTTATCCCGCGCGTGGCCGATGGAAAAGCTCTTTTTGGGGAACACCGCCCCCGCCTCGACTGTCCTGAACAGGGCGTCCTTACGCATGGCGGGCAGGATAAAGCCTGTTGCGCCGGGGCGCCTTGCCATCTCGGAGACGGCGTCCTCCCCGTGGATGTAGTCGATGGTGCAGCGGCGGCGGGCGACGAAATCGTCCAGAAACGCCTGCAGCCGCGCGATCATCCCGCCGATGCTCTCCGCGCGAAGCGTAAGGACGCCTTCCCCGCCCGGCGTCACATACCGGACGGCGTAGCTCTCCCCTTCGCCCGCCTCAAAAGCCTGCCGGGCCTCGGTGAGCAGCTCTTGCGCGTCGGCGCCGAAGACGATGCGGTGGATGGCCTCAAACTCAATGGACGGGTCGTAGACGTTGTTGAGCTCCACAAGGGCGTATCGGGCGGGGTGGCTCCTTCTCTCCGATTCGGAGAGCGAGGGCTTTATCCCGTCCCACATCTCCTTTGCCGCGGCGAGGGAATGGTTCCCGTCGCCGATGACGATGCGCACGCCGCGCCGCGCCGGCAAATCGTGCAGCGCCCGCTGGACGCTCTCCGCAAGCTCCCCCGCAACGCGCCAGCCGCGCACCGTACCGCCGCCTTCCATCAGCTCAAACTCGTACACCTGCTCAAGCTGCGCCGTTTTTTCCGAAAGCGGCTCGATGACGCGCCCCTCCGCGTCGTCGATGAGGGCCATGATGTGGGGCAGCTCAAGCGGCGCGCCGCGCCGGACGGCGACGCGCGCGGGCAGGCGCTCGATGATCGTGCGCTCGCTGGCGCGCACGGGTGCCGATGCGCCGGGCGTAAAGTCGTACTGCTCGAGGTCGAGCATCCCCACAAGGCCGCGCCGGACCGCGCCTCTAGCTAGCGTCCGCTCCACGTAGACGAAAGACTGCGGAAGCGTCCTGAAAAGGCCGCTGCCTAAGTAGGCGCGCATCGTGCGCACAATTTCGCGGGCGCTCTCCTCGGGCACAATCTCGTCGAGATACGCCTCCGGAACAATCAGGCGCAGCGTGGAGGGCGCGTCCCCCACGAATTTATCCACCCGCTCCCAGTACTCCCGCTGGGACGAAAACTGGTCGCAGGCGATGACGCTCCAGCGCGTCATGCACGCATTTTGCGGCAGGAGAATATCCGCCGGCAAAAAGACTGGACTTACCATACTCTTCCCCCGAATCTATCCGTTGAGCACCGCGCCGTACCGCGCCGCCGTCTCCTCCGGGCAGCAGCCGCGTAAAACGGCCGCCGTGCCGGATACCACGCGCAGCGCCGCCTCAAGCGCCGCGTCCGAGCCGGACAGGATGCAAACAGGCCGCGTGCTCTGCTGCTGCACAAGAAGCACCGCCCGCTCCGCCTCCTCGGGCGCAAGTCCCTCCAGCGAGACGGAGACGATCTCAGCCCCCGCCTCCTCCGCGTGGCGCAGCGCGTTTTGAGCCGCCTCCTCGGCCGACGCGCCTCTCAGCGCCCGTTCGGCCGGCGCTCTAAAGCCCGACACGTCGGCCACCGCGCACGGCGAGGCGATCAGGCGCGACGTGTCTTCCACCGCGCGATACGCGGGCCGGAGCCCCTCGTACGTTTTGCGCAGGGCGCCGATGTACTCGGGCGTCGTCCCGCAGCACCCGCCCACGACTTTCGCGCCGAGTCCGGCAAACGCCGCCATCTGTTCGGCAAACGCCTCCGGCCCGAGGCTGTAGTTGCCGTCTTTGTCCGGCATCCCCGCGTTGGGCTTGACGATCAGGGGCAGGCGCGTCACCCGCGCCATGCGCCGCACGACGGGCGCGACCTCCCGCGGCGCGAGGGAGCAGTTAAGCCCCACCGCCGCCGCGCCAAGGCGCCCGGCCATGAGGGCGAAGCTCTCCGGCGTGCAGCCGAGATACGTCCGCTCCGATTTCATAAACGTCATGGTGACGAAAATGGGCAGATTTGTGTTTTCTTTCACCGCCAGCATCGCCGCCTTGACTTCGAGAAGGTCGCTCATCGTCTCGATGGCGACGAGGTCGACCCCCGCCTTCTCGCCGGCGACGGCCTGCTCGCGGAACAATTCGTACGCCTCGTGAAAGCTCAGCGCGCCGTGCGGTGCCAGAAACTCGCCGATGGGCCCCATGTCAAGCGCCGTGAGCGTCTTTCCCATGCCGGCGCGCTTTGTGATGGCGGCGGCGGCGGAGATGACCTCCTCCACGCTATACCCCGCCCGGCCAAGCTCCCGCGCGTTCGCGCCGAAGGTGTTCGTGCAGAGGATGTCGCTTCCGGCGAGGGCGTACCCGTTTTGGATTTCCTCGACGACGTGCGGCGCCGTCATGTTCATGACGTCGGCGCGCATGCCGGGCTGAAGCCCCCGCTTTTGCAGCATTGAACCCTGCGCTCCGTCGAAAAACACGAAATCACGGGATAAAATCCGCATGTTCCCCCTCCTCTGCGTATTATGCACATAATAATAAAAGAACTGGTGTAAAATGTAAAGTACGAATAGAATACATGAAGCGCCGGGCCCACGCAAGATTCTATTTGAAAAAAAACGGCTTTATGATATAATGCTCCCAGCAGGACACGCCGCGCCGCGAAAGCGGTCAAGACGAGAGAATTTGGCGTGTCGGAAAACCTGGAGGGCTGTTATGGATAAGTTTATTGTGACAATCAGCCGCGAATTTGGCAGCGGCGGAAGGCTCATCGGCGAGGAACTGGCAAAGCGCCTCGGCGTCCCGTTTTACGATAAATCCATCATCCAGATGGCCGCGGAAAAAAGCGGGATGTCGTACGATTTTATCGAAAAGAACGAGGAAAAATCGTCCGGCGCGCCGATTTTCAACATCCCCATAACGGCCACTTTCGCCGGCTACACAGCCATGGGATACATTGACACGCCCGTCAACGACAAGACTTTCCTCGCGCAGGCCGAAGTCATCCGCGAAATCGCCAAATCAAGCTGCGTCATCGTCGGCCGCTGCGCCGACTACATCCTGCGGGAAGAGCCGGGGCTTGTGCGCGTGTTCATCGCCGGCAGGCTCGAAGACCGCATCAGGCGCGCCATCGAGAAGTACAATTTCCCCGAAGACGGCGCCCAGGAGAAGATCCGCAAAATTGACAAAAGCCGCGCCAACTACTACCGGTACTACACCGACCAAAGCTGGGGCAGCGTGCACAATTACGACATCACCCTCAACACCTCCTTTACGGGCATCGACGGCGCGGTGGAGGTTCTTCTCACGCTCCTCAAAAGCAAAGGCGTCACGCCGCAAAACCCCTAAACCCGCAAAAGTAAGCGCCCCATGCGGAAGGCATGGGGCGTTTTAAGCCAATGCCGCTGGAGGTCTCAATGAACTGGCTTGAAGTGACCGTAAAGACAACGCCGGAGGATGTGGAGGCGCTCTCCGAGCGCCTGACGGCTCTTGGCGTCGAAGGCCTTGTCATCAACGACGAGGCGTCCATCCGCGAATTTCTGGACGACAACCCGACCGCGTGGGACTACGTCGACGACGACGTGTTCAGCGCCCTGGGGGACGCCTCGTCGGTGCAGCTGTACTTATCCGACGACGAGGAGGGGCGCCTTAAGCTCCAGGCGCTTCAGGAGGCGCTCCCGGAGTACGCGTTTTCCGTCAAAACCGTGCGGGACGACGACTGGCTCAATAACTGGAAGAAGTATTTCAAGCCCATCGAAGTCGGCGCGCGCTTTCTCATCGTGCCGGAGTGGGAGCCTGTCCCGGAGACGGACCGTATCGTCCTCCGGATTGACCCGAAGCACATCTTCGGCAATGGCGGGCACGCGACCACGCGGATGTGCCTCGAAGCGGCGGAGCGGTACCCGGCGAAAAATGTGCTCGACCTCGGCTGCGGCAGCGGCATTTTGTCCATCGGCGCGCTGCTGCTCGGCGCGGAGAGGGCCCTCGGTTTTGACATCGTGCCGGACGCGCCGTCTATCTGCCGCGACAACTGCGCCATCAACAACATCGAAGAGGGGCGGCTGACCGTCGTCGTCGCGGACGTCCTGGCAAAGGGCATCCTGGAAAAGTACGCGGGAGGCAGCCGGTTCGACCTTGTCTTTTCCAACGTCGGCGCCGATTTCAATATTGCGCTCCTTCAGATTATCGCGCCGTTTGTCGCGCTCGGCGGCGTGCTCCTTTGCTCCGGCATCATCGACGCGCGCGAGGACGAGGTGCGCCGCGCGATTGAGGGCGCCGGGTTTACGGTGCTCGAGACCATGCGCGAAGACGGCTGGAGCGCCTTCGCCGTGCGCGTCGGCTGACGCGCCTTTACACCTTGAGGAGAAAGGAGGCGGCATGATGAAGCCGATGAAGGCGAGGATACTGGCGTCGGTACTCGCTTTGGCGCTCGCGCTTGCGATTGTTCTCCCCGCCGCGCGCGCCACGGAGGACGTGCTGTTTTCCGGCCTGAACAACAAGCTCTTCCCGCTTCAGAAAGAGACGATGCCGCGGTACTTCTCCGGCGTCATCTACATGCCGTACACCTTTTTCTCCTCGGACGACCTCGGCATCTATTTTGCCAGCAACAGCAGCGAGGACACCGTCCTCATCTATTCCAGCACAAAGCGGCTTATGTTCGACGTCAAGACGGGCGCGGTGACCGACCACGAGGGCAACCAGCTCTCGCCGTCGGCCAAGAAGGCGGACGGGATCGTCTACGTCCCGCTCTGGCTGGTGTGCAGCTTCTTCGGGCTCGAATACTCCGTTATCACGGCGGAGCCGGCGGACATCATCCGCGTCAAGTCGGGCAGCAACGTGCTCAACGACCGCACCTTCGCCAGCTTCTATAAGCCCACCATGCAGTCATATTATGATGAATACATGGGCATAGCGCAGCCGACGCCCGCCACGCCGTCCTCCCCCGCCCCGACGGAGACGCCGCCGGAGACGTACCCGGGCGTGACGCTCTTCCTCGGCTTTTTCGCCCTTGACCCCGGGCGCACGGAGGCGGTGCTCCAGCAGCTCTCTTCCGCGCGGTACAGAGCCTGCTTCTTCGCCACCGCGGAGGACGCGCGCCAAAACGGGGACCTTCTGCGCCGTATCGCGGCCGGCGGGCACACCATCGGCGTCTGGCTTAAGGAGGGCACGTTTGAGGAGTACGAGGAGGCCGCGCGGCTCATCTTTGAAGCGGTGAAAATCGAGCCGCTCATCGTCTCGTCGGAGCAGGCATCGCGCGAGGCGGCGGCGGCCATGGCGCAGGAAAACAAGCTCATCTACTGGTCGCCGACGCGGCGGTACGAAAAAGACTTTACGCTGCCCGGCTTTACCAGCCAGCTTTCAACGCGCACCGGAACGCGCGAGAGCGTGTTTTTCGCCTGCTCGGAGAAAACCGTCTCCCTTCTGAGCTCCATCCTCTCGTATCTCAGAACGCGCGAGTACACCGTCCGGCGCATCACGGAAACGAGCGCGCCGACGGTCTCGGTCGGATAAGCATATCTTTAGTTCAAAGGCGGTACATCAATGAACGGACTCATCAAAGCCGTCGTCCTCGCGGCGGGAAAGGGCACGCGCCTGCGCACGGAGGGCGAGGACCTGCCGAAGGTTATGCGCCTGGCCTGCGGGCGCCCGCTCCTGTCTTATGTGCTCGACGGCTTGTCTTTTCTGAAAGACGAGGACGTTATCCTCGTCGTCGGATACAAGAAAGAGTATATTCTCGAGCGCTTTTCGCGCTACCCCCACGCCGTGCAAAGCGAGCAGCTCGGGACGGGGCATGCCGTCATGGCTGCCGCGCCGCTGCTTGAGGGCTTTGACGGCGCGGTGCTCGTCTGCTGCGGCGACATGCCGCTCATCACGCGCGAGACGTATCAGGCGCTGGTGGACGCCCATTTCAGGGAGGGCAACGCCTGCACGGTCTTAAGCAGCGTCACGGAAAAGCCCCTTCCCTTCGGGCGCATCATCCGGGACAGCGGCGGCGCTTTCCTCAAAATCGTCGAGGAAAAGGACTGCACCCCCGAGGAGAAAGCTGTCACGGAGCTCAACGCCGGTGTGTACGTCTTCCAGGCGCCTCTCCTGCTCCCGGCGCTAAAGAAGCTTAAAAACAACAACGCGCAGGGCGAGTATTATCTCACGGACGTCCCCGAGCTGCTCTTAAAGCAGGGCGAAAAGGTCGGCGTCTGCCGCCGCGCACTCGGCGAGGAGATTGTCGGCGTGAACACTTTAGAGCAGCTGCACGAGGTGGAGCGGATTCTCCGCGCGCGGGAAGGAGAGCGTACATAAGGCGATGCCGGCCCCGGGTCAATGCTCTGCCGAGCTAAGAGGCTGCTCAGGAAAGCGCTCCGTCGGGCATGAATTGTTCCAGCTCTCCCCCTCGGGCAAAAGCTCATTTAATGCAGGATGGGGCGGGATAAACGCGTGCGTCCGCCCTTCAAACGCGGGAGCAGGCGCGCGAGCCCGCGTGGCGGACGGAAGGCAAGCGGCTCGTCGTGCAAAAGCTGGGGCATTTTCTGAAATTTACGCCGCAAGATAGCGGCGAAGGACTTGACAAGCCCCGTTTCGTGTTGTAATATGACTAAGCCGACACGCGCGAGTGGTGGAATTGGCAGACTCGCTAGATTCAGGTTCTAGTGTGCAATACGCACGTGCGGGTTCAAGTCCCGCCTCGCGCACCACAATATAGAGGACTCGATA
>ENA-UPSB01000437-UPSB01000437.1-bioreactor-metagenome-genome-assembly--contig:-NODE-437-length-70179-cov-8.149977_pt1 | contig 70179 bp, 47 predicted proteins | sample MGYA00238182_ERZ773286 | MGnify/ENA primary metagenome ERZ773286 (study PRJEB29026, sample SAMN07631240) | bioreactor metagenome | isolation source: Switchgrass digestor | place: USA: Dartmouth... | reverse complement strand
ACCGGTGCCTTCGCCGTGAAAGGGCGGTGTCCTAGGCCGCTAGACGATGGGGGCCCATAAAAATGGTGGTTCCTGCTGGATTCGAACCAGCGGCCTCTACCATGTCAAGGTAGCACTCTAACCACCTGAGCTAAGGAACCACCGGATTATTGGCAAGTGGTGCCCAGAGCCGGAATCGAACCAGCGACACGAGGATTTTCAGTCCTCTGCTCTACCTACTGAGCTATCTGGGCCCGTAAATCCGTTTGGCTGGGGTGCCTGGATTCGAACCAGGGAATGCAGGAGTCAAAGTCCTGTGCCTTACCGCTTGGCCACACCCCAATGATATATGGCGGAACCGACGGGACTCGAACCCGCGATCTCCGGCGTGACAGGCCGGTGTGTTAACCAACTACACCACGGTTCCTCGTAACCTGGAGCGGTAGACGAGGCTCGAACTCGCAACCTTCGCGATGGCAACGCGATGCTCTACCAATTGAGCTACTACCGCATGAGCCACTACCGCACTGATGAATGGTGGGCGAAACAGGGCTCGAACCTGTGACCCCCTGCTTGTAAGGCAGGTGCTCTCCCAGCTGAGCTATTCGCCCAAGATGACGTTTCCAAAGAACCGCAGAGCATTTTCAATTATACCAGCGACAACTCACGTTGTCAATCCATGCCTGAGTTATTTTTTTACTCTGCGGCTGTGATTGCCTGTCCAAGAGCGATCAGCTATAATAAGATCGAACTTTGGAACGCTGAATAGGGGGTTGGATGATGAAAGCCATTCGTAAAGCACGGTTGTTCTTGCTATTGCTGCTTGTAACATTCCTGACGGCCCCAACTTGGGCTGCCAACAAATATCTTATCACAAGTGAACAAGCAAATCAAGCCCATGATTATGCCATGCGCTATGTGGAAAATCAGGTTGCCTACCTGTACGGCGGCCGCCTTAGTGTGGACGCGTACCTGGCGGCGCTGGCCGACGGCAAACTTCCCGGCGAGGAGATCGGCGTGGATGCTTCGGCAGTGGTGGTCAACGCCTATCGCCACGTGATACCCGACATCCGCTTCTTCTTTGATGCAAGCCAGAAAACACTGGTAAAAGATGCCACAAGCCAAGTCATCGCCAAGTACAACAGCATGCCCATCACCCAGGACGAGCTTACCCCCGGCGACTTGATCTTTTTCAAAGATTCTGCCGGCAACATAAACGGCATCGCCATTTTTTCGGAACTAAAAGGCAGTGTGATCCACTTCATCACCGCTTCCGCCAATGCAGGCAAGGTTGTCCGGACCAACGCCTACCTCGATGGTGAGTTCTGGACCACCCGCTTTGCCGGGTTTGGCCGCCTGCAGTACGCTGTCGCTGAGTAAAACCATACTGTACCGCACCGCAGATCTTTCACCTGCATTTCATATTAGCCATGTATATCCGCCTCGCTTTCGACAAACAATTGTCTAGAGAGCGAGGCGGTTTGCTGTGAAGTTGGCTAAGCGCATTCATCACAACATCAAGTTTTTAGAGGAGCAGTTCAACAACACCACTGACTTGGTCGTGCGCCGGTTCAACATCAATCTCCCCGGTGTCAGGGAGGTATCTGCAGCCCTGGTTTTCTTTGACGGGCTCATCTCCAACCAGCAGATTACCGACGCAGTCCTCAATCCTATTCTGCATGAGGCTATCCAATTCAAGCAGCCGATTGACGCGGACATCCTCACTTTCATCAAGGAATCGGTGCTTTCCGACGCGGAGCACCACGAGACCAACGACGCGGACAAAGTTGTGATGGCAATCTTGATGGGCGAGGTTGCCCTTTTGATCGACGGGTACAGCTCCGCCCTCACCCTTTCCCTCAAAGGCTGGCAGCACCGTTCGATTGAATCTCCCCAGTCGGAAGGCGTGATCCGCGGCCCCCGGGATAGTTTTATCGAAGCGATCAACCGCAACATGATGCTGATCCGCCGCCGCCTGCGAGATCCAAGCCTGGTGTTTGAACGGATCCAAATCGGAAACCGAGGGCAGAATGACGTTGTCATTGCCTACATCAAAGACATAGCCAATGAAGACCTGGTCAATGAAGTGCGCAAGCGCTTGGAAAAAGTCGATATGGACGTGATCCTGGATTCTGGGTATCTCGAACAGATGATCGAGGATGATTGGTGGTCTCCCTTCAACACGATCCAGGATACAGAGCGTCCCGACGAAGTGGCAGCCGGGCTGGTGGAAGGGCGGGTGGCCATTTTAGTGGACAATTCCCCCTTTGCACTGTTGGTGCCCACTACATTTAACGCCCAGATGATGTCCGCGGAGGATTATTATGTGCGGTGGCCGGCAGCCAATTTCGTGCGCCTGATCCGCTTTATCGCGTCTTTCATTGCTTTTGTGACCCCTGCCTTATATATTTCCCTGGTATCGTTCCATCCCGAAATGATCCCGACTCAGCTGGCCTTGTCCATCGCTGCCACTCGGGAAGGACTGCCCTTTCCCTCTTTCGTTGAAGCGCTGGTGATGGAGATATCCCTGGAACTCCTGCGGGAAGCGGGAATTCGGCTGCCGGGCCCCATCGGGCAGACCATCGGCATCGTCGGCGGCTTGATCATCGGTGACGCAGCCGTCAGCGCCGGTATTGTGAGCCCCATTATGGTCATTGTGGTAGCCATGACTGCCATTGCCGGTTTTATCATCCCTACCTACACCCTGAGTTTCGGCCTGAGGATCACCCGCTTCTTCCTGATGATCGCCGCCAGTTTCTTAGGTTTATACGGCCTGTCTTTGGGCATGCTGATTCTACTGGGGCATTTGGCCACACTCACCAGCTTTGGTGTAAGCTATCTATCACCATGGGCACCCTTGAACCTGCGCGATCTGAGAGATTCGGTCATCCGGCTCCCGTGGCACTCCCTGAAAGTGCGCCCTCGCTATACGAAAACTGAAGATCCTACCCGGCAGTCTCAGGGTAGACGCAAAACCGGCCAACACAAACAAAGCAGAGGGAAACAATGACGATGAAACGCAACCGCTGTCTAGTGCCAATACTGGCCATGATCATTCTGCTTATTGCCGGCTGCTGGGATGCCAAGGACATTGACCAGCGTTCTTTTGTCATGGGTGTTGCATTTGATATAAGCGACACCGATGACCAGCTGGTGATGACCATTGAAATACCAGTATTGACCAGCTTTGCCACCCAAACCCAAGGCGCCCAGAGCGCCAAGTCACTGGTAATCGCCACAACTGGAACATCCGTGGCGCAAATGGCAACCCGTTTTGAAACACGGACCTGGCGCGAACTGTTCTTCGGGCACACCCAGTGCATCATCATCGGCGAAGATCTGGCCCGGGAAGGTATCCTGCCCATAATTGATTTTTTCGACCGCAATCCCAGGGTTGATCGCCGTTTGACGCTGTTTATCGCTCAGGATAAAGCTGATCAGATCTATCACGTCAAGAATCCCCTTGAGGCGTTGGTCTCGGTCGCCTTGAACCAGATGCTCAACACCCTGACCAACACTACGCGGGTTGTCAAGCGCAACTTCCAGGAAGCGCTCCGGGATCTGGAAAGCAACGGTGATACAGTTCTGCCCAGAGTCCGCGGTACGGATACGGAAATAGTTATCGCCGGAGGCGCTCTTATTCGAGACTACAAGTTCACTGCCTGGCTGAGCGAAAACGAAACCCGCGCCGTGGCCTTCCTATATAACAGCATCAGCGGTGGAGTGATCACAGCCAACGTCAGCGACACCATCTACTCTTACGCCGTGCGCAACGCAGCGACTGACATCAAGCCTGTACTGAAAGACGATGAGCTGTCATTCAAAATCAAGGTGAAATCGGAAGGAGATATCATCGAGACTTACCACAAAGGGAGCGGAGGGACAACCCAATTTGACATACCAAAGATTCAGGACAAGCTCAATCAAATCATGGCTGATGAAATCCACCATCTGCTGGCCAAACTCCAGGAGTTGCATGCCGATCCGATTGGTTTTGACCGGTTAGTGAAGCGCCATTATCCTGCGTTCTGGAAGGAACATGCAAAAGACTGGAAAGAAAAGGTTTGGCCTGAAGTCAAGTTCGAGATCATCACAGAGTTCAATATCCGCCGCACGGGCATTTTGGAACGGGTGACCGTCTATGAGAAACAGGAATAGACTGCTGATGCAGGAAGTCACGATTGTGATTGTCAACATGATCATGGGTGTGGGGACCATCGGGCTCCCGTCCGCTTTGGCCAGAATCGCCGGCCAGGACGGGCTCATTGCTTTTCTGGCGGCTGTAGCTATATACATTATCGGCACAGTCTTTGTCATCTGGTTGGCCCAGCGTTTCCCCGATCAAGGCTTGGCAGATTACAGCACCTATCTTTTGGGCTCAGTTCCGGGTTTCATATTCAATATACTGTTTGCCCTCTACATGACTGCAGTGATCAGCGGTATAGTCAGGGAATTTGCCGGAGTGACCAAGGCTTTTCTGCTGCTGCGGACTCCGATTGAAGCGATCATTATTTCCATGCTGTTCGCTTCATCGCTGCTGGCCCGTAACGGGCTGGAGCCGATCGCCAGGGCATGCCAGATTCTGTTTTACATCCTTTTTGTCCCGTATCTGGCAACGCCAATTCTGCTCACGGTCTTCGATCCCGGCGAGTTTCTGCCCCTGTTTCAACACGATCTGGCGACTATAGCCAAAGCCGCGTTCAGCACTGCTTTCGCCCTGGCAGGGATCGAAGTGATGCTGGTGCTCGGTTCCCATGCCGACAACCCTAAACGGCTCATGCGCCCTGCTTTGCTGGCGGTCGCCATCACTTCAGTCATGACCTTAACCTTGATTGTTCTGTCGTTCGGTACCCTTTCCGTCGCTCAGACCGCCAAACTGACTGATCCCGTGTTTGAGATGATTAAATTCATCCCGGTGCCGTTTTCCATCTTAGAACGGAGCGACATTTTCTTTTTCACTGTTTGGATCGCGTCCACTTACTCCACAATTGTCATTGCCTTGTTTACAACCAGCCACCATCTGGCTGAAACCTTTAAATTAAAATCAAGCAAAGGATTCGTTTGGCCGATCTGTGCCGCTGTTTATTTCCTGTCCCTGGTTCCAAAAAACGAGATCGAAGCCGGCATGTTTAACGACACATTGGTGGTCGCATGGCTGATCCTTGTGTATGGTGTGACACCTCTGTTCTTGATTATCTCCCTATTCCGCAAACCGCAGGAATCCAGTAAACGCCGGAAACCAAAACAGAAAAAAGCAAACTCTTGAGACTGCTGCAGCAGTCCCCAAAGTTTGCTTACCCATTCACTGGCTGTCTGCGGTGTTCAAATAACCACAGGGAAGAAATACCCACCGAAGAAAATCAGGGCCAACACCAGGGTGACAATCATATTCATGGTCTGCCCAACCACATACAGCACAACCGGTTTGCCGCCCCGGCACATCTTTGCCATGTCGCTGAAGCGGGAATCAAGTCCGATGGAGACAAAAGCCAGGGTAAACAGCCAGTTTTTCAGGTTCTTAGTCACATTTACTATCCCGTCTACCCTCTCCTGGCCAAGCCAGGGGATCAGCACAAACGAGAACACCAGCGACGACAAGACGAACCCCAGGACGAACTTGGGCATGCGGCGCCAGATTTCACTGATCCGGGCGCGCCCCTGCCCGGCTCCGACGGCCGCTTCCTCAGTTCCTTCCTGCGCCACGAAAACCAGGGCGAATATGAAGGACACTATGCCGATCAAAAGGTTCTGGAGCATCTTGATAACCGCCGCCACTTCTGTAGCAAGCTCACTGACCATGGCTCCCGCCACCACCACGGCGCCGGTGCTGTCCACGGTGCCGCCGATCCAGGCTCCCCCAACCACATCGCTCAATCTCAGCCACTTGATCAACAGTGGTTCTAAAATCATCATCACGACCGTAAAGATTAACGAGATGGAGATGGCCATGCTGATTTCTTCCTTTTTCGCCTTGGTGGCGGCTCCAGTGGCCACTGCTGCCGAAACACCGCAAACCGAGGTACAGGCCGCGATGGTCGCCACAAGTGATTTATCTTTCATCTTCAACCAGCGGACCCCGTATTGATACATCAAAAACAGCACCAACGGGCAGCCAAGCCACGCCACTCCCAAGCCGTAACCGCCCAAGACCAGGATCCGGTCGAATAATAGTTCAGCGCCCATCACCACCAGCCCGGTCTTGATGAATAGTTCGGTCTGCAGGGCCGGCACCAGCCACTTGGGTTTGCCGAAGACATTGGAGATGACCAAACCCAAAACCAGCGCCCAGATCACATCGCTGACGCCGTAGTGCTTCATCGCCGCCTGATTGCCCCCGACATAGGCCAAGACTGCCAGTAAAAACACCACCGGGTACCCAAGGAGAAACCGCCCTGCCTCCCGGCCGCTGCGCTTTATGACCCCGTACGCCACAGCGCAGATCACCGCCAAGAACGCGCCTAAAGCAATCAGCCCCGGGACAATATTCATCGGCAGGGCGTCGGTAATAGTATTGGTCCAGCCTTTCAGGCGGGGCACTGTCTTGATCACACCGGTACCTGCCAAAACCAAAAGCAGTGTCCCCAGCCAGATGGTCCACCAGTCTTCTGTGCGGAACAAAAAGCCAAGGCTGAATCTTTTTTTGGTTGCGATATCCTCACTCAACGCCTAATCACTCCAGTACTCCCGTACTATTTTGCTCTATCTTATGCAGCAGGAAAAAGAGTGTGTCAAAATTAGCCAGGCGAGGAGGAAAAACGAGCCCGCGTATGGTAAATAACATGAAATCGTTGGAGGAGGACACAGCAGTGCGGATCGCAACCCTTGGGCCTAAAGGTACATTTTCGGAAGAAGCGGCGCTGCTTTACCAGCAGCGGATCACCGGCCGCGCCGAACCGGAGCAGATCGTGTTCTGCAGCATCCCCGAATGCCTGCGGCAGGTGGAGGCATTCCAGGCGGATCGGGCCGTTTTACCTGCGGAAAACATGGTGGACGGGATCATCGGCATCACTTTTGACTGCTTAATCGATTTTCATGATTTCGTCAAAGTCTGCGACGAGGTGCACGTCAAGATTGAGTATGTCCTGGCAGGCCTGATGCCGAGTTTGGACAAGGTGGAGCACATCTACTCCCACCCGTCGGCTCTCAATCAGTGCGTCCACAACCTACAGAAGCTTTTACCCAACAAAACGCAGGTACCCGTGTCTTCCACAGCCGAAGCTGCTGTCAAGGCAGGAATTGAGCAAGGCGCGGCGGCTTTATGTTCACCGCGGACTGCCCGGGAGTACGGCCTGAACATCCTCCATGCCAACCTGGCCGACTACCCCAACAACCAGACCCGTTTCCTGGTCTGCGGGCTGACCGACGCACCACCCACCGGAAATGACCGGACGCTGCTTGCTGTCCGCTTTGGAGAAAACAAGCCCGGCCAGCTTCACGAGATCACCGGGTATCTTGCGGAAAACGGGATTGACCTGACGTTTGTCCAGTCCCGCCCGTACAAGGTGCGGCCTCAGGAATATGTGCTGCTGTTTGAAATGATCGGGCACAAATCGGATCCAAAGCTCAAGGAGGCACTGCAGAAAATTGAGCAGAAGGTGCGGGAAACCAATGGCTGGAAAAAGGTACTCGGTAGTTTTCCCCGGCAAAAATAACCTCTTGCCAGGACCCTATAAGTTTGCTAGACTAAGGAAGTTGAGATAAGGGGGGACCCTTTTTGCTGCAAGAGTTAGTGACCTCCTGTTTATTAATAGTAGCAGCGGAAATGGGTGACAAATCACAGATTCTGGCCATGACTTTCGCTGCAAGATATTCCGTCAGACAGGTAATGCTCGGTGTTTTTTTCGGGATCTTGTTGAACCACGGTATCGCAGTTGCCCTCGGCTCCTCCCTATCTCGCATAGTATCTTTGGACCTGGTCCGGATGGCGGCTGGTGCTCTGTTTGTGTTTTTTGCTTTTTTGTCTCTGGCCAAATCGGACGATGATGAATTGGAATCTGCCGAAAGCAATCGCTATGGCCCTGTGCTTACTGTGGCCATGGCGGTTTTTATTAGCGAATTGGGGGACAAGACCCAGCTTGCCACCATCACTCTCGCCAGCAGTTCCAGATACCCGCTCTTTGTATTGGCCGGGACAGTCTCCGGCATGGTGATCACCAGTGCCATCGGCATCTTGGTCGGCAGCCAGATGGGTGAACGGGTTCCGGAGTTTGCCATGCGCATTGTCTCGGCGCTGGTCTTTTTACTCTTTGGTGTGTCCTCACTCTACCAGAATCTGCCCCAAACCTGGCTCACTTTGCCCAATGTCTTCATGGCAAGCGCGGTCTTGAGCGCTGTAGTGCTGCTTTTGATGTGGCGGGCGTGGAAGATTCACAAGAGCCAGGCCATGACCCCCTACAAAGCCAGGGCAGAGCGCCTGCGCCAGCACCTCCTCGGCATCAAGGCATTGGTCGACGATCTTTGCCTCACTGACGAACGCTGCCCGCACTGCGGCTCTGACCACTGTATGCTGGAAACTGCCAGGGAAAACATCGAGGCCTTTCTCAATAAAAAAGCAGCTGTGCCCCTCTCTAACCGATGGGGACAACTGCAGGTTGACCGCCGCAGGTTTGATCTCGGCAAAGCCCGGGAAGCCTTGTGCCGTACAGTAGTCGCCTGTCAGCACTGCGACCCCGGGCATCGGGATACTTGTGTTTTGAACGAAACCCGCAAGGTCTTGGAAAAGATCTGCTTTGACAAAGTCCTGCCTTATACCGGCGACATGGATGCCTACCTGGCGGAAATGGAAAGAGAGTCGCCGGTGTTGGCCAGCAAGATCCGTACCATGCTGAACACCCACTGATCGATGACTGTGAATAAAAAGCCGGCGTATGTGAAGTGCAACCGCCGGCTTTCTGTTTAATCACTGTACATGATAGTAAATGTCATCTGGTGTGTTTCCGGTGTATGTGTTATAGGAATCGGGAATTGGCAGCGGCCTGTCGAGGTTATCGGCGAGCAATCCACCAGCATGTTTCCAGACAGCTCCACCGTTGGATTCGGCGCTGTTATACTCCAGATTGTTTCCATATAGGCGTACTTCCGCCGTACCGCAATAGATTCCGCCTCCATTGGTGGTACTCACGTTATGAGATATGGTGTTATCCGTTATGCGATGCTGCCCATTCCAAACGTGAATTCCCCCACCGCCATCACCTGATGATGTGTTTTCACTGATATCATTTTCAGCTACGACGACTGAAATAGCAATTCCTATATAGATACCTCCTCCACCGCCGGTCATGCCAATTGCTGCATAGCTAGGATCAACATAGCCTTGAGCAGAATTGCCCGAGATTTTGTTATTGGAAACGATTGCAGTGTAAGTGTGCACGTATATGCCGCCGCCGCAGCCGTTGGCAGAATTGTCGACAATCACATTGTCCGTAACTTCATGATATCCGGAGGCAATAACCAAACCTCCTCCGTCGGCCCCCGCCTCGTTGCCGCTGATGGTGTTGCCAGCAACACGGATTGAATGTTCAGTTATGTACAATCCTCCCGCGTCGCCAACCGCCTTGTTGCCGCTGATTATATTGTTCGCTACTGAAACGGTGAACGATTTATCTCCGCGCACCTCAAGGCCACCACCGAAGCCGCCAAAGGCTTCATTGTTCGTAATCGTGTTGTCTGTGACAATCAGTTCGCCGTCAGGCTTTAGTCTTGCACCTCCACCGGAACCCGCTTGGTTCTCACTGATGGTGTTGTTGCTCACGACCCCACTGCCACTCCAAATATATAAACCACCTCCGTCACTGTACCTATCATTTATGGCTGTATTGCCGATAATGCAATTATCCTCAATAGTGAAGCTTGCTTCGTAGATGTATAAACCTCCACCATTTCCGCCTCTTGTTGCGAGATTACTTCCATCCAACCAATAATATATCCCGGTGCAGGTGTTGTTGGTTATTGTATTTCCCTTAACGGTATGGGTGCCGCGGCTGATGTAAATACCTCCCCCATTAGCTTCATTTGCGATGTTTTCGCTGATCGTGTTGTTGATAATCGTGTGATTGCCTCCTGAGATATAAATGCCTCCACCATTGCCCTGTGCGGTATTGTTTGTTATCACATTCCCCTCAATATTATGTTCACCATCAAACACACTAATGCCGGCGCCGTACATCAAGCTGTTATTATATGATATTGTGTTTCCAAACTGCTTAATCCATCTGCTGCCCGCCGGTGACATTGATCGCCTGGCCGGTCATGTAGCTTGACTGATCCGAGGCCAGGAAGACCATCACATTGGCAACGTCGTCGTAGCTGCAGCCCCGCTTCATCGGCACCATGTTCAGGTACTTCTGCCGCACCTCTTCCGGAGTAATCCCCTGGTTCCGGGCATACTGATCATACAGGCTGTTCACCCACAAGGGCGAATCGAGCAAATTGCCCGGGCAGATGGCGTTGACTCGGATACCTTTGTCCGCATATTCCAGCGCCAAACTCTGTGTCAAGCCGACACCGCCGAACTTCGAAGCCGCATAGGCCGAGTTCTTCGCCGACCCTTTCTTCCCCGACTTGCTGTTGATCTGGATAATGTTGCCCTTGCCCTGGGCGAGCATCGCCGGGATCACCGCTTTGGCCGAGTTGAAATAGCCCACCAGGTTGACCTCAATCACTTTGCGCCACTGTTCCGGCGGGAACTCTTCCGTGGGTTTGGCAATCAGAATGGCGGCGTTGGCCACCAAAAGGTCGATCTTTCCCCACTTGTCCAATGCTGCTTTGGCCATCAGTTCGCACTGAGTGTAATCGGTGACATCGACCTTGACGGCGATGGCGTTCTCGCTGCCCAGCTTGGCGGCCACTGCCTGCGCTGCCTCATAATTCAGATCGGCGACTACCACCTTGGCCCCTTCCTGAACCAGCCTTTCCGCCAAAGCTGCGCCCAAACCCTGGGCCGCTCCGGTAACAATAGCCACTTGTCCTTTCAGCTGCTGCGCACGGGCATCACTCATGTCAGTCATCCTTCCCCTCAATTATTTCACGATAATTCCAGATTTCCGTCATTATGGATTATAGCACAATTCTCACCCTTTGGGTAAAAAATCAAAGCGCTTTATCTTGAATAATGTGGTATAATGCTTATGAATAACCAAGAACTAATCACAGCTGCAAAGGAGGCGTGAAACATGCGTACCAAAGCAGTCCGTTTGTATGGAAAGCGAGACCTGCGCCTGGAAGAATTTGAACTTCCACCGATCAAAGATGATGAAATCCTTGCCCATATCGTGTCGGACAGTGTCTGCATGTCGTCGTACAAGGCCGCCATTCAGGGGCCTGAACATAAACGAGTCCCCAAGGATATCGCGGAAAACCCGGTAATCGTCGGTCACGAATTCTGCGGTGAAATCCTGGAGGTTGGAGCCAAGTGGCAGCACAAGTTCAAACCCGGGCAGAGGTTTGCCATTCAGCCGGCACTGAACTATAAAGGTTCTTTGGCGGCCCCGGGGTACTCCTACCGCTATATCGGCGGCGCCGCTACCTATATTATCATCCCCAACGAAGTGATGGAGATGAACTGCCTTCTGTCGTACAATGGGGAAGCGTTTTTCTACGGCTCGCTGGCGGAACCGATGTCGTGCATCGTCGGGGCATTCCATGCCCAGTACCACACCAAAGCCGGCAGTTACGTCCATGATATGGACATCAAAGCAGGGGGCAACATGGCCATCCTGGCCGGTGCAGGGCCGATGGGGCTGGGCGCCATCGATTACGCCATCCACCGGGACCGGCGGCCGAAGCTTCTGGTGGTCACCGACATCAACCAGGAACGGCTTGATCGGGCTGCTTCCATTTACACCGTGGAAGAAGCCGCCAAGCATGGCGTCAAGCTTGTGTACCTCAACACCAACAGTATGTCTGACCCGTTTGAGCACATTATGTCCCTCGCCGGCGGCCAGGGCTATGATGATGTCTTCGTCTTCGCCCCTGTCCGGCCTGTTGTGGAAATGGCAGACCGGATGCTGGCGCGCGACGGCTGCCTCAACTTTTTTGCCGGGCCCACGGATCCCAATTTCCGGGCTGAGTTCAACTTCTACAACGTCCACTACAACTCCACGCACCTTGTGGGGACTAGCGGCGGCAACACCGACGACCTGATTGAATCACTGCAGCTGATGGAGTCCGGCAGGATCAACCCTTCGGCGATGATCACCCATGTGGGCGGCTTGAACAGTGTGGTGGAAACCACCTTGAACCTGCCCAACATCCCCGGCGGCAAAAAACTGATCTACACCAACATTGAGATGGAACTGACCGCCATCGATGATTTCGCCGAGAAGGGCAAGACCGACCCGCTGTTCGCTGAGCTGGCCAAGATTGTGGCCGCGAACAATGGGCTGTGGTGCGTGGAGGCTGAACAGTACCTGCTGCGGCACGCCAAGCCGATCTAACCCTGAGTCCCGGTCATGAAGGAGCCATTTCGATGGATCTCGAAGTATGTCAACTGGGCTTGCTGCCTTACGGCGAAGCCCTGGCTGTCCAGGAAAAACTGCTGACGCTGCGGCAAGAGCGGCAAATTGGCGATCTGCTCCTGCTTTTGCAGCATCCGCCCGTAATCACACTGGGAAAAAGGGGCAAACAGGACCATATCTTGGCTTCGCAGGCTTTTCTGCAGGAGCATCAGGTTGCAGTTTACAGCGCGAACCGGGGCGGTGATGTCACCTATCACGGCCCCGGCCAACTGATCGGCTACATGTTCATCGATCTGCACAACCACGGGCGGGATATCCGCCGTTTTGTCGAAAATCTGGAGCAGGTTTTTATCACTTTATTGGCTAAGTACTATCAAATTGAAGCCTTCCGGGATCCCCACCCCAAATACACCGGAGTCTGGGTGAACGAAGGCAAGATCACCGCCATCGGCCTGGCGGTCAAACGCTGGGTGACGATGCACGGTTTTGCTTTCAACATCAACACCAACCTTGATCATTTCCGCTGGATCATTCCCTGCGGAATCACAGACAAAGGCGTCACATCACTCCAGGCCTTACTTGGGAGGGAACTGGACCTGGCTGCTGTCGCCGAGCAAGTGATCGACTGCTTTTGTGAGATTTTTAACTATCATCCCAAGGCTATTACCACAGCGCAATTAGATGCTTATTTGAGGAGTAATTCCGATGCACACGCGCAAGCCTGAATGGCTGAAGATCAAATACAGAAGCACCGATCAGGTAATGGAAGTCCAGCGCCTGATCCGCAATCTTTCTTTACATACGGTCTGCCAGGAAGCAAGCTGCCCCAATTTGCTGGAATGCTTCGGGCGCCGGACCGCTACCTTTATGATCCTGGGCAAGTACTGCACCAGAAACTGTACCTTCTGCAACGTAGAGTCCAACCGCCCCGGGCCTGTGGACCCTCAGGAAGCAGAGCACGTCGCCTGGGCCGTCAGCGAACTTGGCCTCAAGCACGTAGTGATCACTTCCGTCACCCGGGATGACCTGCCCGACGGCGGGGCTTCCCATTTTGTCAGGGTTATCAACGCCGTGAGGGAGAAAAACCCCCACGTGGAAATCGAAGTGCTGATCCCTGATTTCAAAGGGGACTTCACTGCGTTGGCCCAAGTAGTCGCTGCCAAGCCCAGCATCCTCAACCACAATGTGGAAACGGTCCCCCGGCTGTACCCGGCCGTGCGCCCCCAGGCTGTCTATGAACGTTCGATTGGGTTGTTGGCCAACGTCAAAAAGCTGGATCCCCAAATGAAGACCAAATCCGGGATCATGGTCGGTTTGGGTGAAACTATGGATGAGGTCCAGGCGGTGATGAAGGATCTCCGCAGCGCAGGCTGCGACATCCTCACCATCGGCCAGTACCTTGCCCCAAGCAAAAACCACCACCCTGTGGTTGAATACGTCCACCCCGACACATTCCAGGCATATAAAGAACTGGGCCTGCAGCTCGGCTTCAAGCATGTGGAATCGAGCCCGCTGGTGCGGAGCTCTTACCACGCGGAGGCTGCAGCAGATGCCCTTAAGTGATAAATATACATATTGGAGGCGATTTGATGGCAACACCAATCATAATGCCGCGGCAGGGGATCTCCGTGGAAACCTGCATCATTACTGAATGGCATAAAAAGAAAGGGGACCGGGTGGAAGTTGGCGATATCCTGTTCTCTTATGAGACGGACAAAGCCAGCTTTGAGGAGGAAGCGAAAGAATCCGGCGTCCTGCTGGAAATATTCTACGGGGCTGATCAGGAAGTGCCGGTCCTAACTCCCGTTGGGGTCATCGGTGAGCCGGGCGAAGATATTACTCCGTTCCTGCCAGGGGCACCCGCAGCTCCCGCAGCCGGCGCAGGCACAGGTGCCGCCGCTGACACAGCTGACACCGCTGCCAACGCTCCCACCACAGCAGACGCGGCTGCCGCAGCTCCCGCCCAGGCAAGCCCAGCGGCTGCTGCAGAGGTCAAAATTTCACCCCGGGCGCGCAACCTGGCGCAGAAGCATCATGTGGATGTGCGCTATGCTGTGCCAACCGGCCCTGAAGGCAGAGTGATTGAACGGGATGTCCAAAAGCTGATTGAAACCGGCCCGAAAGTAACACCGGCGGCGGAAGCAGAATACGCTGCTCTGGGCAAGCCGGTAGCCGGAACCGGTATCGGCGGCAGAGTCACCACCAAAGATCTTCAGGCTCCAGCCGCGGCTCCTGCCGACAGCACCGCAGCTGCCCCGGCACAGATTCCGGCCGTGATCGAATACGAAGACCAGCCGCTTCCCAACATCCGCAAGCTGATCGCCAAGGCCATGCACCAGTCGCTGGCCAACTCGGCCCAGCTGACTTTGAACACCAGCTTCGACGCCACCGCGATCCTGGAATACCGCAAACAGCTGAAAGCTGCGCCTGAGGGATTCGGCCTGGAAAACATCACAATCAATGATCTGATCCTCTTTGCCGTTGCCCGGACACTGGTCAAACATCCGGCTTTGAACGCCCATTTCCTGGACAACACCCTCCGGGTGTTCAAAAATGCCCATTTGGGCATCGCCGTGGATACTGACCGCGGCCTGATGGTGCCGACCCTCTTCAACGCCAACCTCAAGTCCTTGAACGAGCTGGCGCAGCAGGCCAAGCGGCTGATCAGCCAGGCCAAATCTGGTTCGATCAATCCCGACGAACTGCAGGGCGGAACCTTCACCGTCACCAACCTCGGCACCCTGGGGATCGAGTCATTCACCCCGATCCTGAACCCGCCGCAGACAGGCATTCTTGGTGTTTGTGCCGTCGAGTATAAAGTGAAGCCGGTCAACGGGGAATACATCCATTATCCGTCCATGACCTTGTCCCTGACCATCGACCACCGCGCTGTGGACGGCGCTCCTGCCGCCCGTTTCCTGCAGGAGCTGAAGCAGAACCTGGAAAACTTCCCGCTGCTGTTGGCGAAGTAGGCTGAGGGAGGCGATAACATGACCTATGATCTGATCATCATCGGCGGCGGCCCTGCCGGCTACTTGGCCGGCGAGCGGGCCGGAGCAGCCGGCCTGAAGACTCTCGTAATTGAAGAGCGCTTCCTCGGCGGTGTGTGCCTAAACGAAGGGTGCATCCCTTCCAAGACACTGCTCCATTCCGCCAAGATTTACGACTACGCCCGTTTCAGCGAAAAATACGGGGTCACAGCCGAAAACGTCAAATATGACCACGCCCAGGTGATCAAACGCAAGAACAAGGTGGTCAAGACCTTGGTCGGCGGCATCAACTCCAAGCTGAAAGCCCTCAAAGTGGACGTGGCCAATGCCACAGCAAAGATTCTCGGCCGCACCAGCGAAGGCTTCCAGGTAGCCGCCGGCGATCAGGTTTACACCGGCAAACGGTTGCTGATTGCGACTGGATCATCGGCAATCATCCCACCCATCACTGGAGCAAAGGAGGGTTTTGCCGCAGGCTTTGTCCTCACCAACCGCGAGATTCTGGACCTGGATTCAGTGCCCGGATCACTGGTAGTGATCGGCGGCGGGGTAATCGGCCTGGAAATGGCGGCATACTTCAACTCCGTGGGCAGCAAGGTCACTGTGATCGAGATGCTGGATCACATCGCCGGGCAGACCGATCGGGATATTGCCAATCTGCTGCTCAAGACTTACCAGAAGAAAGGCGTCACCTTCCACCTAAGCTCCAGAGTCACCGAGATCAAAGCCGACGGTGTCGTCTTTGAAGCCAACGGCAAACAGGAATATGTCCCAGCCGACAAGGTGCTGATGAGTGTAGGCCGCAGGCCGAATACCGCCGGAGTCGGTTTGGAAACCATTGGTGTGGAGCTGGCCCGGGGAGCCATCAAGGTTGATGAGTACGGCCAGACTAATGTCCCCGGAGTCTGGGCCGCCGGTGACGTCAACGGTTACTCAATGCTTGCTCACACTGCTTACCGGGAAGCGGAAGTCTGCATCAACAACATGCTCGGCAAACGGGACATCATGCGCTATGACGCCATCCCGGCTGTCATCTACACCAACCCGGAAGTCGCCGGTGTCGGCGAAACCGAGGAATCCTGCCGGGCTAAAGGCATCGACTACGAAGCGGTCAATATCTCGATGCGCTACTCCGGCCGCTATGTAGCGGAAAACGAAGGCGGCGACGGCATCTGCAAAGTACTGATCAACAAGAGGTACCGCAATGTCATCGGTGTGCACATGATCGGCAACCCCGCCAGCGAGATCATTTACGGCGCTGCCATGCTGATTGAATCAGAGATGCGCCTTGAGGATATAAAAGAGCTGGTCTTCCCGCACCCGACGGTGTCGGAGATCATCCGCGAAGCAATCTTTGAATTCTAAATCGAGCAAAGGAGAGAGAAGCTATGCCAAAAAGCCAATTCATCAATCCCGAGGAAGTAAGGCAGAGCGGTACCATAAAGTTCCAGGATATCCCGGTGAACCAGTACAACAAGACAATTGCCGACGAAAAGGCTAACTATTCCACCGAGGATTTCATGCGCATCTACCGCGACATGATGTACATCCGGGAATTTGAAACCATGCTCAACCTGGTGAAGACTGCCGGCGGGTACAACGAAGTGGAATACAACTATCCCGGCCCGGCTCACCTGTCCATCGGGCAAGAGGCTTCGGCCGTAGGCCAAGCCTATCTTCTGAACGTGGACGACTATATCTTCGGTTCCCACCGCAGCCACGGCGAGATTCTTGCCAAGGGCTTGTCGGCGATTCACAAGCTGTCCGAGGATGAGCTTCTGCAGATTATGAAGGAATACTGGGGCGGAGCGACTTTTGCCGTGGTGGAAAAGGCCAACCCCAACGGCAGCGTCAAGGAACTGGCAATTGAGTTCCTGCTGTACGGAGCCTTGGCCGAGATCTTCGGCCGCGTCACCGGCTTCAACTTGGGCATGGGCGGCTCGATGCACGCTTTCTTCCTGCCTTTCGGCATTTACCCCAACAACGCCATTGTGGGCGGCTCAGGCCCGATCGCGACCGGAGCTGCCTTGTTCAAAAAGGTCAACCGGAAGCCAGGCGTAGTCATCGCCAACTTGGGCGACGGCTCCATGGGCTGCGGCCCAGTATGGGAGTCGCTGAACTTCGCCGCCATGGACCAGTACTGGAAGCTGTGGGATGACGCATACAAAGGCGGCCTGCCGATCATCTTCAATTTCTTCAACAACTTCTACGGCATGGGCGGCCAGACGTTCGGCGAAACCATGGCCTATAGAGAACTAGCCCGGGTGGCTGCCGCCGCGGCTGCCAATCAGATGCACGCTGAGCGGATTGACGGGTTCAACCCGTTGGCGGTGATCGACGCCTACCGGCGGAAACTGCCGATCATCACCGAACAGAAAGACGGCCCTGTCTTCCTCGACGTAATCACCTACCGCTTCTCCGGCCACTCCCCGTCCGACGCTTCGAGCTACCGGACCAAGGAAGAGCTGGATGCCTGGATGGCGACAGACCCGATCATCATCTACAAACAGAAACTCATTGACGCCAAGGTTGCTGACGAGGCTGCCTTCGCCGCGATTGATGAAGAGATCAAATCCAGGATGTTCAAGATCTACAAGCTTGCCATTGATCCTGAGATATCGCCCCGGGCGGATTTGGAGAAAGACCCTGAGTTCATCGGCAAGCTGATGTTCTCGAACAAGAAGGTGGAAAAATACGAAGACCGTCCCTGCGAAGTGCTGATCCCGAAAGAGGAGAACCCACGGGTGCAGCAGATTCAGAAAAAGGTCCGGGTCGGAATCGAGGATGGCAAACCGGTATCCAAAGCCAGGGTCCTGCAGCTTAGAGACGCTATCTTCGAAGCAATCCTGGATAAGTTCTACACTGATCCGACCTTGGTGGCCTACGGCGAAGACAACCGCGACTGGGGCGGCGCTTTCGCTGTCTACCGCGGTTTGACCGAATCACTGCCCTATCACCGCTTCTTCAACGCTCCGATTTCTGAGGCGGCGATTGCCGGTTCGGCAGTGGGCTACGGCCTCTGCGGCGGCAGAGTGATCGCGGAATTGATGTACTGCGACTTCCTCGGCCGTGCCGGGGACGAAGTGTTCAACCAGATGTCCAAGTGGCAGTCCATGAGCGGCGGCCTGCTGCAGATGCCGGTAGTGCTGAGAGTGTCGGTCGGTGCCAAATACGGTGCCCAGCACTCCCAGGACTGGACTTCCCTCTGCGCCCATATTCCGGGCCTGAAAGTGGTCTTCCCGGTCACTCCCTATGACGCTAAAGGCTTGATGAACGCCGCTCTGGCTGGAACCGATCCGGTCATCTTCTTTGAGAGCCAGCGGCTGTACGACATGGGCGAGATGTTCCACCTGGAAGGCGTGCCAGAAGGCTACTACGAAGTGCCCATCGGCGAGCCGGACATCAAGAAGCCGGGCAAGGACATCACTATCCTCACAATAGGCGCCACCTTGTACCGGGCTTTGGACGCCGCCAAGATGCTGGAGGAAAAATGGGGCTTGTCCGCCGAAGTCATAGACGCCCGGTCCATCGTGCCGTTCAACTATGACCTGGTGCTGGAATCGGTGAAGAAGACCGGCCGGATCGTCCTCGCCAGCGATGCCTGCGAGCGGGGATCCCACCTGAAAGATATGGCCCAGGCCATCAGCGAGCTGGCATTCGATTACCTCGATGCACCGCCGGTGGTTGTTGGCGCCCGGAACTGGATCACCCCGGCCCATGAATTTGAGAAGTACTTCTTCCCGCAGCCGGAGTGGATCATCGACGCGATCCATGAGAAGATCCTGCCTTTGGACGGCCACGTGCCGACAACCAATTGGACCAGGAACGAACAGCTGCGGCGCAATAAATACGGAGTGTGAGTCAAGCTGTGGAACAAGGTTTGGTTAACCGTCTAATTGAAGATCTGAACCATGATGACTGCCAAACCCGCCTGCAGAGCCTGGAACAGCTCCAGGCTCTGATCAGGCAGGGCAAGCTCAAAAAGCCTGAACCGGGCGGGTTTGTCAATAACCATATCCATACAACCTATTCCTTTTCGCCCTATTCGCCGGCGAAAGCAGTGTGGATGGCGTACAACGCCGGTTTGACGACAGCCGGGATCATGGACCATGACTCGATCAGCGGCGCGCGGGAGTTTATCCGGGCAGGGCAAATCGTAGGACTGGCCACAACCATCGGTGTCGAAGTCCGTTCCGATTTCTCCCAAACGCCGCTGAACGGCAAACGGATCAACAACCCGGATCAGATATCTGTAGCGTACGTCGCCCTGCACGGGATTCCCCACACCCAAATCGACAAGGTTGCCGCGTACCTTGCTCCTTACCGCAAGCGGCGCAACCGGCGCAATGCGGCAATGGCCGCGCGGCTGAACATCATGCTGGCGAAATACGGGATCAAGGTGGACTTTGCCAAAGACATCGTCCCCCTATCCCGCGCCAAAGAAGGGGGCAGCATCACCGAGCGGCATATCCTTTATGCCCTCTCGCTCAAGCTGATCGAGCGCTTCGGCAAGGGCGCCAAGCTGGTGGATTTCCTGAAATCCAAGCTTAAGCTCAACTTTAGTGCCAAGCTGGAAGGTTATCTGCTGGATGAGGCTAACCCCTACTACACCTACGACCTGCTGGGTGTCTTGAAAAGTGATTTGGTGGAGCAGTTCTACCTGCCGGCCACCGACGAATGCCCGCCGATTACCGAGATCGTCGCCTTGGCGAACGAAATCGGCTGCATTTTGGCCTATGCCTACCTCGGCGATGTGGGCGAATCAGTCACCGGCGACAAGAAGGCCCAGAAGTTCGAGGATGATTATCTGGACCTGCTCTTTGAGGTGCTTACAGATCTCGGCTTCCACGCAGTGACTTATATGCCTTCCCGCAACACCTTGGCACAGCTGCTGCGGGTAAAGGAGCTGTGCAGGCAGCATGGTTTGTTTGAGATCAGCGGTGAGGACATCAACACACCGCGGCAGTCCTTCATCTGTGAAGCGCTGGCCCGGCCGGAGTTCAGGAACCTGGTGGATTCCACCTGGGCCCTGATCGGCCATGAGATCGCGGCGACTGAGGATCTGAAGCAGGCATTTTTTGCTCCGGAAACAGTGGCAAAATATCCGAAGCTTGAGGAGCGGATCGAGGTTTACAAGGCTATCGGACAGCGGGCCTTGGATAGGCAAGTTTAGAGCATAAAGGCTTTTTGAGAGGCGTTTTGCCGATGAGCAAAGCGCCTCTCTTTTTCTTTGCCCGATGTGAGGATTGAATACTCTGGTCATCAATTTGATTTCGGGAAGTTCGACGAAAAATAGGGCTCACATACTGTGAGCCCTATTTTAACCCAATCCCAAGACCCGTTCAACCGGGATCACACAAACCACCCCAGTGTGCGGCTGGCTTAAGTCGCCTACCACTGCCTGGATCACGTCGATTGCCCCGTCCACTTGTTCTTTTGACTTAAGAATAACGAAAATCATGCGGTTATAGCGTTCACTCACTCCTAAGGAAGCGAAACGAGAAAAGATTGGAACGCGGTCAGCCATCAGGTGGGCCATGCCGATGCTGTCCACTATGGTCGCCCGATCGATCCCCACGCTCAGGAACCCTTCAAGGACATAAGGAACTTGATGGGGATCGGCAAGAATAGCCAGCAGTAAATACACGGCGCATCCCCCTTTCCGGTCAGATATTGTCCGGCCAGGCAACCTTGCTGCCCCAGACGGCGGTACCGTCAGCGGACAACGCAGTAAAGGCCATCAGCCATACGGCCTGATCATCATCCCACTGACGGATGAAGACACCTTTGTACTCCACCCCACCGACAGTAATGGTGAGGTTGTACCCTTCATGGCTCCAGCTGCCGTTCAAAGAGCCGGAAACTGTCCCGTCCGCCTCAAGCCGGATCACAACCGACTCCTTCACCTTCCCTGTGATATCTCTGCCGTGATTGATAAACTTATACGCCCCAACTACTTCTTCCTTCTTATACTCCCGAATTGTTTCACCGGCATAGCGGTGCGGTGCCACCACCGGCCAGCCGTCCGCGTTGAGGAACATCTGATGCACCCTCACTTCGTGCTGCTCGCCCCGGTTGACGAAGCGGGTGTGGAAGAAGAGGAAATACTTCCCGGTCTCGGGGTCATAGTATGCCGAGTTGTGCCCCGGTGATTTGTACCCCCGGGTAATGCCCTGGGGTTCCCCATCTACCGGGAGGAACTGGTAGTTCCCCATCAGCTTCACACCGTGAGGGGCAATGGTGGAATCGTTAGACAATGATCCTGTCCCTACGACAGTTTCCATATTTGTACCCTTGGCGTCGAAATACGGGCCGTCGGGATTCTTGGATCGGGCCACCCGGATGTTGTATCCGTCATTCGATCCCAGGCCGCCGAAGGAAACGAAGAGATAGTAGTAATCTGTCTCCGGGCTGTACAGGATGTACGGGCCTTCGATGCGGCTGTGGCGGCCGCCCATCAGTTTTTTGCCGTAACCCTGCCCCGGCAGAGGAAATCCAGTTTTGGGATCCATCTTTAGGATGAAAATACCGCCGGAGTAAGATCCATACACCATCCACAGCTGGCCGTCCTTGTCGAAGAAAACATGCGGGTCGACTACATTGGGATGAATGTTGGCGTTGTACCAAGTGCCGTCTGCACCGATCCCCACCATGCCGGACTTGAGGAACACACCGAGATCGGTGTAAGGACCCTCAATATTGTCTGATACGGCCACTCCCAAAGCGGACAAAGGTTTCGAACCTTCACAGGCGCAGTAGTAGAAGTAGAAGCGCCCATCCTCCAGCTGAATCACATCCGGAGCCCAAAACGTGTTGGTCTGAGCCCATTCCAGCGCTTCCTGCATCTCCTCGCGGGGATTCGGCACAAGCGAGTTCCCAATTCTGGCGCTGGTTGAGATCTGGGTCCAGTTCATCAGATCGTCGGTCTTGGCCGCCGCCAAATGCGATCCGAACACATAATATGTATCTCCGGCCTTGATCACTGAAGGGTCGTGCACAACGGCATTGCGCAGGAACAGCGGCCGTTCTGTAGGATCCTCGACCGTCTGTGCCTGGGTGAGGAGGCTGAAACCGAAACTGATGCTGACGAGCAGTACCAATGCTGCCGCTCTTGAGACGCTGATCCGCAGCATGTCTGATCTCCGCTCCTTTCGCTGTTTGTGCTACAGGCGCTTTCACGATGGGTGAAAAGCGCCTGTACCATAATCTTGGTTATTTTGCCACCTGCAGGCTCTGATTTGCAGCGTCCGCAAGCAGGCTCAGCACTTCCGAGTTGTCCTTGCCGCCGGGCGGTGAGCTGACCGCTGCCAATTTCTGCAGCCTGCCCTCAACATTGAAGGCCGTCCCGTTGGTTTCCAGGAAATGGGATCCGGGCAGGACCACATCCACCTCTTCCAGCTCTGGCGCTCTGTTGGGTGTGACAGCTGCGGTAAACTCGCACTGCCGGGCCTTGCCGATCGGTGTCAGATCATCGCCGACCACAACTAGGGCGCGGATCTTTTCATAGTCAATTTCCTGCTGCGGGATCCCCGCCGCCAGCTGCCCTTTGAGGTTCCCGTGTTTGTGGAGCAGAATCATGCTGTTGTTCTTCACACTAATTTGGAACAGCCGGCTGAGATTGGCCAGGGCTTCCCGAGAAAGACTCCCCTCCGCAGTGATCACTACCGTACTGTTCCCCCTCCAATGGCGCTGAAGCAAGGCTAAGACCTCGGCTCTGGCTTTTTCCGGCAAGTCGGCGGCACTGATTTCCATCTGTTCGGCGAGAACGGTAAAAATCTGCTCCTGCTGGGCTCTGCTCAGCTGGATATGCCGCACGTCCTTGGCTTTGAACCCGAGATGGTCGTCGCCAACAACGACAACGGTGCCGCCGCGTTTGATGTACCGATCAACCCGGGCGGCCGCCGGCAGATAATCCCGGCGCAAATTGGTGTTCAAAATAATGACTAAGTCTGCTGTGTCCACTGCTTCCAGTGACGGCTGTGCCGAAACCAAGCTCCCCAGGCCTGCCGTGGTGCTCCCCACCATGGTGGTGCCGAGTGCGGCGGCAAAGTGCATCAGCTGGCGGTATTCCTCATTGGCCAGGCGCGGCGATGCCACAATCCCAATGCTGTTGGGGCCATACTTGGCCTTGACTTGCTGCAGCCGTTCGCTGAGCAGGTGCAGGGCATCGTCCCAAGCCGTAGGTATGAGCCCGCCTTCAGTTTTTACGAGGGGTTCGGCAATGCGGCCGCGGTATAAGAACTCATAGTTGAAGCTTCCCTTGGGGCACAGAATGCCGCCGCTGACAGGATGCTGCAGATCTGATTTCACGCCGGTGATTCTCCCACCGGTCACGGCGATTTCCAGGCCGCAGCCGAGATCGCACTGAAGACAGGTGGTGCTCACCACTTGGTCCGTCTCCCAAGGCCCTCTGGCCATCCACGGATAGTTCACCGTTATGGCTGCGGTTGGGCAGACTGTTGTACACAAACCGCAGGACTGGCACACTTCCGCCAAAGGCAGCCCCAGGGCGGGCTGCACAGTCGTGCCAAAACCGCGGTCGACAAAGCCCAGCACCCCAAAACCCGCAAGCTCCCGGCAGGCCAGGACACACCGGCCGCAGAGGATGCACTTGTTAGGATCGCGGTGAATGAACGGATGCGACTGATCAAGCTCATAGCGCTTTGGTGTAGGGCTGAAGGCCTGCATCTTCACCTCGAATTGATCCGCATATTTCCGCAGTGCGCAGGTGGCGGCCTCCAGACAGCCGCAGGCCAGGCAGCGCTTGGCTTCCCGGCGGGCTTCCTCTTCGGTATAACCTAAATCGTACTCGGCAAAGCTGCCGATCCGCTGGGAAACACCCAAATGCTCGGTTGCGGACCGGGGCAGTTTCGGCTTTGCGGCAAATTCCGCAGGATCAAGCTGATCCAGTTCTCCCCGGCTGACAGCAAAGCTGATGCCGTCGCCTTTTGCCTTCCCTGTAAGGAAAGCATCTATTCTCAAAGCGATCTTGCGGGCAGCGCCGATGGCTTCCACCACTGTGGCCGCGCCGGTGACGCAATCGCCGGCGGCAAAGACACCAGACGCCGGAGCCTCGGTGAAGGTGCCCCACTTGGTTTGATCGACATTAAGCTGAGAAATAAGCTCTTGATCCACTTTTTGGCCCAAGGCCAGGATCACAGTGTCGATGGGCAGGGTAAAATCACTGCCGGGCACTTCCACCGGCCGGCGCCGGCCAGAGCTGTCGGCCGGGCCGAGGTCCATTTTCACCAACTGCAGTGCCTCCACATGATCCTCACCGATAAAGCCCTTGGGATTGGTCAAAAACAGGAACTTGACGCCTTCCTCCATGGCCTCTTCCACTTCGATGGGCTCCGCCGGCATTTCCTCCCGGGAACGGCGGTAGATTACCGTAACCTCTTCCGCACCCAGGCGCACCGCTGTCCGGGCGGCATCCATGGCGGTATTGCCGCCGCCGACCACAGCCACCCGCCGGCCGAGATCCACGGGCTTGCCCACGGCCACATCCCTCAGGAAACCGATACCGCTGTAAACACCAGGCAGATCCTGCTTTTCATAGCCGGGCAGCTGGGCTTCCTGGCAGCCGATGCCGAGAAAAACCGCATCGTACTTACTCTGCAGCTCGGCAAGGGTGAAGTCGCGGCCAAGTTCTTTACCTATGATTACTTCCTTACACAGCCGGGTGATCACACCGATTTCCCGATCGAGAACCTGCTTCGGCAGCCGGTATTCGGGGATGCCGTAGCGGAGCATGCCACCCAGTTCCGGGCCGGCGTCGTACAAGGTGACTTGATGCCCGGCAAGAGCAAGGTAATAGGCGGCTGTCAAGCCTGCCGGTCCGCCGCCGACCACAGCCACTTTGAACCCGGTATCGGGCTGAGCTTCCGGCACCTCGTCGCCCAGATGTTCCAGCCAGGCGTCGCCGGCAAAGCGCTTGAGCCCCCGGATATCCACCGGTTGATCCACCAGATTGCGGCGGCAGGCATCTTCGCAAAAACGGGGGCAGACCCGGCCGCATACCGACGGCAGCGGCATCCGCTCCCGGATTAGTTTGCCTGCATTGAGATAATCACCATTGTTAAGATGGGCAATAAAGCCTTGAATATCGATCCCTGCCGGGCAGGCCTTCTGGCAGGGCGCAACACAGTCGCCGCAGTGCTCCGCCATTAAAAGTTCCAAGGCCATCGTCCGCAGCTGCGTGATCTGAGGGCTGTCGGTGACAACCTCCATGTTTTCACTGACCTTCAGTGAACAGGCCGGCACAGGGCGGCCGTTGAGCTCCACAAAGCAGAGGCGGCAGGCACCAAATGGCTCAATGCGGGAATCATAGCACAGATGGGGAATGTCGATCCCCAAGGCGAGAGCTTCGGCAAGAAAGTTTCCGCCTGCTTCTGCAAAATAGGTCTTGCCGTCGATGGTAATCTGTACTTTAGCCATTCTGTGCCACCCCCAAACTCGCCGCTGATTTCGGACTGCTCTCCACGCTGATTGCCCCAAACCTACAGGTTTGCACGCACAGGCCGCAGCGGGCGCATACCGCACTGTCAATCGTATAGGGCTTGCGCAGTTCGCCGCTGATGGCTTTGACCGCGCACACCTTGGCGCACAGCCCGCAGCCGCGGCATAATTCTGGATCAATGTGGTAGGATATCAAGGCCTTGCACTGCTTGGCCGGGCAGTATGCTTCGTGAATATGGGCCGCATATTCGTCTGCGAAATATTTCAGGGTCGTCAAAACCGGATTGGGCATGGTTTGGCCCAGGCCGCACATGGAACCCGTCTTGACTGCTTCCCCCAAGTTCTTGATCAAAGCTAAATCCTCAGCCGTACCCTTGCCGGCGGTGATCCGCTCCAGAATCTCGAGCAGCTTCTCGGAGCCGATGCGGCAAAAGGTGCATTTGCCGCAGGATTCCCCCCGGGCGAAGGTGAGGAAGTACTTGGCCACATCCACCATGCAGGTGTCTTCATCCATGACCAGCAGCCCGCCGGAGCCCATAATCGCCCCAATCCGGCCGAGGCTTTCATAATCCACGGGAGTGTCGCCCAGGCTTGCCGGGATACATCCACCCGAAGGCCCGCCGGTCTGAACAGCTTTGAAGGCTTTGCCGGTGGCAATGCCGCCGCCGATGTCGAAGACGATTTCGTTGATGGTCATGCCCATGGGGATTTCCACCAACCCGCCCCGCTTCACTTTCCCGGCCAGGGCAAAGACCTTGGTGCCTTTGCTCTTCTCGGTGCCGTACTGGCTGTACGCAGCGGCACCGCGCTCGAGGATCCGGGGTACGTTGGCAAAGGTTTCTACGTTATTGATGGAAGTGGGTGCGCCGAACAAACCTTTCTCGCTGGGGTAGGGCGGGCGGAAGCGGGGCATGCCTCGTTTGCCTTCCACGGACATGATCAGCGCTGTTTCTTCGCCGCAGACAAACGCTCCGGCACCTTCCCTGATCTCGAGGGTGAAGCTGAAACCGCTGCCGAGGATGTCCCCGCCGAGATAACCGCAGGCCTCAGCCTGCCTGATGGCGAGCCTCAGCCTTTTGATTGCCAGCGGGTATTCGGCACGGCAGTAAATATATCCTTTGCAGGCGCCGATGGCGAAAGCGGCGATCAGCATCCCTTCGATCACCGAGTGGGGGTCGCTTTCCAGGATGCTCCGGTCCATGAACGCACCGGGGTCTCCCTCATCGGCGTTGCAGATCACATACTTGACCTCACCGGGAGCCTGGCGGGTGAGTGACCACTTGAGCCAAGTGGGGAACCCTGCGCCGCCTCTACCGCGCAATCCCGATGCCTTAAGCTCCTCAATCACAGCTTCGGGGCCGATCTGGAGGGCTTTCTGCAGGCCTTGGTACCCGCCTGCCGCCAAATAGCTGGCGATGGCCTCTGGATTGATCACACCGCAGTTCTGCAGCGCAATCCGCACCTGCTTGCCGAAATAGCGGTCCATGTCCGGATCCAAGCCCGGGGTGTAGACCAGCAAGTCCTGCACCGGTTCTCCCCCACGCAGGTGCTGGGCAATAATCCGCTCCACATCGTGCGGGGCGACATTGCCATATAAATACCGCTCGTGTGTGCTGGTACTTATTTCCACAAGCGGTTCGCAATAGCACATTCCCAAACATCCTGTCAGAATAAGGTCTGCGTCTACCGCCGCTTCATCCTGGGATAACTTGTTGGCAAACGCATCGTACACCTGCTGGGCCCCGGCGGCAATGCCGCAGCTGGCCAAGCCGACTTTGATCGTATATTTCCTATTTGCCATGATCACCACCGCCTTTTAGTTCACGGACAAGCTTCTGCCCTTTCTCCGCTGTCATTCTGCCGTAGATCTTGCCGTTGACGCTGATTACCGGAGCCAGGCTGCAGCAGCCCATGCAGGCCACCTTTTCCAAAGTGAACTTGCCGTCTTTGCTGGTCGAGCCGCATTTGGTGCCGGCCGATGACTCAAACGCCTCGATCACCGCATTGGCCCCCGCCAGATGGCAGGCGGTGCCGTGGCACATCTGAATGTGGTTCTCGCCGATCGGCTCCAGCCGGAACTGTGAATAAAACGTGACGATACCGTACAGCTCGCTGGCGGGAATCTCAGTCAGCTCGGCTACTTTCTCGATAAACTGAGGTGCTACATAGCCCAACTGGTTTTGGATTTCCTGCAGGATCGGGATGGTAGCTCCCGAGAAATCGCGGTACTTGTTGACAATTTGCTCGATAACAAGCAGCTGCTCTGAAGTAATCTGCACCATTGCAACTCCTTTCACAATCCTTGAGATCTTCCTTCTAGATTTCAAGGCTGTTCTCCTACTTCAATCGCAAAGATTAATGGCCAAAGTTTTCCTGTGACAAGCAAATGGCCTGTCTCAGGGTGATAAGCAATACCGTTGAGCACATCAATCCGCTGCAGGATCTGCGCACCGAAATGCTCCGCCAGATAGGAACGGAGCCCGGACAAGTCGATCCAGCCGCGGACAAAGCCGGTCTCGGGATCGATCAGGGCGATTTGATCAGTCAACCATATATTAGCATAAATTACACCATCAATATATTCTAATTCATTGAGGTTCTTAACAGGGCCGGAAATGCTCTGCACCGTCAGCTGCCTGACCGGCTCGAAGGTGTGGGGATCGAGGTACGTCAAAGTAGAGGAGCCATCGCTCATGATCAGGTGCTGTCCGTTATATGTCAAACCCCATCCTTCGGTAGGATAGGAAAAAGTGCCGAGGAGGTTGAAAGTGGCCAAGTCATAGACAAAGCCGGTGTTTTCTTTCCAGGTAAGCTGGATGATGTGTTCACCGACAACGGCGATCCCTTCGCCGAAATACTGGTCCGGGAGGTTCAGCAGCTGGCGGATCAGCCCGTCGGAGAGCCGCACCTGGCGCAGTGAGGATTGGCCGTACAGGCCTGTGCCTTCATATAAGAAGTTATTGTGGTAAACCAAGCCTTGGGTAAAGGCAGTGGGATCATGGGGATAGGCCGCCGTGATCTTATAGCTCAATACAGGTTCGATCATGGCCTGATCATCAGTTCCCTTCCGATGGTATAAGGATACGGCAGCAGCCAAAATCACCATCCATAGGAAAACTTTACCAATTCGAGCCATCCTGCGGTTAATAGGCCGCCACCCCCTTAAACCGTCATATTTATAATTTCTCCACAGGGAAAGTGATACCTCCACAGATAAAAGGATATCAGCTTCGCAGGACGAAAAAGAAGGTATATGCCAGAGAAAGAGGTGTAGACGTGAAAGAGAAAATCGGGATTATCACGGACAGCACCAGTGATATCCCTCAGGAAATCGCAGCCGAGTTAGGTATTTTTGTGGTGCCGCTCCGGGTTTTGTACAAAGACGGAGAGTTCCGCGATGGAATAGAGATCACCCCGGAAACGGTTTACGCCAATATGGTCAAAGAGGTGCCCACTACCTCGCTTCCGAGCGTGCCCGATGTGGAGAGCGTGCTTAACACCATGAAGGAACAGGGTTACACCCATGTGCTGATGATCCATTTGTCATCGGCTTTGAGCGGGACGTATCAGATGATCGAGACGGTGGCCGAGAGCGTCACCGGCCTCAAAGTGAAAGTTTTTGATTCCAAGTCGATTTCCATGGGCTTGGGTTATATTGTCATCGAAGCAGCCCGCGCCGTCCAGGCTCAGATGAGCTTCGATGCCGTCTGCAGCTTGGTGGCGGATCTCAGGGAGAGACTGCATGTTTACTTTGTCCTGAACACTTTGGAGTACTTGAAAAGAGGCGGCAGGATCGGAAAGGTTCAAGGGACTATCGGTGAGCTGCTGAACATCAAGCCGATCATCACTGTTAATTCCGATGGAGTTTTGACAACCTACGCCAAGGTGCGGGGTCAGAAGCAGTCGCTGGACCGATTGATCGAGATCGCCAAAGAGCATCTGGCCAAGGCAGCCGGCCGTGTGGCGGTTTGCCACGGCGGTGCCGCGGCGGAAGCGGATTACATCGTGCATCAAATCAAACAGCTGGGCAATGTTAAGGAGTTGATCACTTCCACGGTGAGCCCGGTAATCGGGGTCCACTCCGGGCCGGGGACTGTGGGGTTCGCTGTACTGTACACGGGGGAAGCCTGATGCTTCCCCCGCAGTTTTTTTGCACTATTACTGAGCCAGAATCAGATACACTTCTATGGCATCCAGCATGCCGCCGACAAAGGATATGTCAGGAAGCAGCTCCTTTGTCTTCTCGCTGACGATGCCCTCCCATTCGGCTTTAATCAGGCCGACTGCCTCATCCATGGCTGCGCTGCCCATATCGTTAATCCATCCCAGGGCTTTCGATTCCGCCTTTTCCATAAGATCCGCCACTTGGCGCGGATCCCACTTGGCAAGTGCCTCAATGGCATTCATGATATCATAGGCTATGTCGATCGCCTGGGCGGCGGCCGCTTGGAGGACTGCTCCGTAGTCATCGCATGACAGGGAATACGTGGCGACTCCCCAGACCATGGAGTGCATGCCCATCACGGCGCCGACCATGTATTTGGTGAAGTTCTTCAGGTAGTTCTGCACCGCAGATTCAAGCATTGCGCCGTGCTCACCGCTGGCCAGCACACCGATCGTGAAGTAGGTATCACAGTCAATCTCCAGCCAGGCTATCTCCGGGCTGCCGCCGACCGTCACTTTGGCCAAGGGGAAGGCCAAGACTTTGTTGTTGATCGCTTCCACGTACTGCTGAATAGATTTGCTGTACCCCAGCTCCTGCAAGAGTTCCACCGCTGTGTATTTGTTGCTTTCGCTAATCCAAATCACCGGCACATCATCGGGCAGGTTCCCCCACAGCTCAAAGACCCCGATTCCGCCGAGGACTTTGGCCTCCAACACAGAAGCGGCCAAGCCTGCCCCCAAGTTGAAAGCTTTAATTGCCTGGGGATCGCCGCCGTGGACATCATTGGCCACCTGGGCAAGGTCTATGCTAGTCTTCAGTGATTGGTTGGCTGGATCCTGTGCCACCGTGACGATAATCACCCTTGGCTGATAACTGCGGCCGATGACCACGCCAAGCTTCTCGGCCAAGTCGTTTTCAATCAGAGTCTGCTCAGCCACAAAGCGGTTGATGATCCTTCTGGTATACCACTTGAACACCGACAGGGAATCGGGGTTGGCAGCGCTGCTGTGTAAAGCGTCCGCAACCGCCTGCAGCTGTTCAGCTGCCGCCGGCGGCAGGTCCGGAGCGTTGATCGCAATGGTGTGGGCGACTTGATCGAGCGTTTGATTCTCTTGCAGCACTGTTTTGTGCCGGTAATTATCGTAACCGATAGTGAGCTTTATTTCCGCAGCTTTGATGTCATAATCCGCTGTGTTGATCGTTTGGCCGATCTCTTTGCCGGACGCAGATTCCAGGATTACCGTGTACAGCTCGCCCCCGTCGTAACCTGCGGGGACATACACCACATCAATCGCATCCAAGCTCAGATCCACCAGCGGTAGGTAGGTATTGAGGAGCAGATAGGATTCGGTGTACTCCTCTTCATCCCCACCAGCCAGGATCGCGGCGAAATCGCTGAATTGATCGCTAAGACTGCTTCCTTTGGGCACAACTGAGAGCTCAACCTCTATCTGCGCCGTGATTGGAGAGGTACGGAACTGCACATAGCGAACCGGAATCGCCACATAGTCTTTCAATTCGGCAAAATCGGCCATAAACGGAACCACAAGCAGTTTGTCCTCACCTTCGGCATGGTACTTCACAGCAGGCAGATGTTCGAGCCGGATGGTGTCAGCACTTACGCCCGCTAGCTGTGCCAAGGCCTCCCGGCCGTCGGTCAGCAGATCAACGAAGGTCTGTTCCGGGTTACAGCCCAATCGAGCCAGAACAAGGATCGCCAAGTTGGCAAGATCTGCCTCAGTTCCCCATCTCTGCGTCAATACAGCCTCAGGGGCGTACCGCGGCTGCCAGGTTTCCAGCGGATCTTTGCTCGGCACCCACCGCAGCTCGCGCAGCAGGGCCATCAGCCCATCAACTGATGATATTTCCTCGAATTCCAGCATACCGGCAAGATTGACCCGGGGTGGAGCGATGCTTTCTTCTTGTTCCAATTCACCTTCGAGATCAAACAGATCACGGCGTGAAAGCTGCCCCTTCGCAGCCAGCCGCTCCTGATATGCCCCGATCTTCGCATTGACTGCCGCATCAAGCTTCTGGGCGAAGGTGATAATGCCCGAATCGGTATTGGCCCGAGTCCTGGCCCCCAGCAGGGCTGTTTCGGTGTATTCGGTCTCAGAGACAGGTACATTCAAGCCCGGGAAAAGATCGGATTGGAGTGACCAGGTGTGATCAAGCCCGTCGGACGGCAGTTCGAAAACGACCAGAGCACGGCGGGTCATCCCATCCTTAACAACCTCATCGCCGAATCCCAACACCAGTTCATCCGTGATGAGACTTGGGGCCAGCACATAGTGCACTTCGCCGTTTCCAGAATCGCCAAAGCCGCCCAATCCTTGGGAAGCGATGAGTTTGGTGATATCAAATTCGGACTCGGCACCGGCGAAGTCATCTCGGACAAGCTTGAGACAGCCATCCAGGACTGTGCCGAAGCCATCCGCATGATCGACGAATGTTACATCGGCCACTACGAAGTCGCTCCCCAACGGGCCAAAGTGCGTGATGTACCCAACCTGGTTCAGGTACAGCTCAATCCCCTCGGCGGACACTGGTTCAGCCTGGAGATCCAGGGCAATTTCGCCCTCGATCAGCGGGATGAAGAGATCATCCTGCCGCAGATCCACGAACAGCTCGCAGGGATTCGCTGCGATTTCCCGCGGGATTTCGAAAACAAAGCGCATTTTATTGAAAGACCCCGGCGCTACCATCCTGGCCTCCCCAAAGCCCAAGGGCATGCTCATGGTCGCCTCGAGGCTGATGGGGATGAAGGCGTGGCCTTTGTCAGTCTGGATCCGCAGGGAAAACACTTCCTGCGGGTTGATATCCAACAATGCCTGCACCTTTGATGTCAGATCCAGTTCCACCACCCGGAAAACATTGAGCTTGTCGGCTGCCACAGATCCGATCTGTTCCAGATCGTCCACAGCGGCAATGCGGATCTCAAACGCGTCTGACAGGCGCGTCGGCGTTTCGGCCGGGTATGTTTCCAGTGCGAACTCAGGATGGCGGCTGGCGCCGATCAAGTCAAGGGAAAAATGCCCATAGGCTGTGTCGTAAAAATGCAGCGAAGCCTGGGACAGATACTGGTCCTCAACCAAAAACACCAGCGATCCGGAAATGGGCTCGCCCGGCTTGACGGTCAGGCTCATGTCGCCGGGGAAGAGCAGGCTGTCTAAAGCCAGCCAGCTTGCCTTGGACACAGGATACATGCTGTTGTTGTTCCAGCCGAGGTATAAATGGGAACTGACACTTGGGATCAGGTAGTCTGGAACCTTGTATTCTTTCCTGCCGGGAGTCCCGCCGCTTACCCAGCTGGCAGGGTGGCTGCCGCCTGCGGCATCGACGATCACTTCCTGCGCTTCCAGGATATTCTGCAAAGATGCGCTGACTATGACATACTGCCAGCCCTGTGGAGCCATCAGGCCCTGCAGGTAATTGCTTACAGTCACTGCGCTAACCGCAAGCTCCACCGCTGTATTCGAAGCTTTCACATCCAGCGGGATGAACCTGGTTTGCACATCACTTGAGATCAGGCCGTAACTTTGCAGTTCGCTGACGTCCGCCGCCGAACCGCCACTGTAAACCTCCACGGCCGCAGGGCCGATGACGGTATCGTCCTGCGCCAGTTTGACAGCGGGTACGTGCATGGCTCCGGTATAGCGGTGGATGACATTGCCTGGAAGGGGTTCCTTAATGGTTAACTGCACTTCCACATGGGAGGAATCGGCTACAGCCTCCTTCATCTCCGCCAAAACCTGCTCCAGCATTGCGGTTATATCCTGGGAATCCTCCGTTACCACATAACGCCCCTGGGATATTTGGGCTGCTTCAGCAAAGACAGCTTCCGCATCTTCCATGCCGACACCGATCCAAATTGCTTTGATATCCGATTTGGCGATGGCATCCAGCAGCCAGTAATATGTGTCAGGGTCGATTTCTGTATTGAGGGCAGCGTCTGTGATATAGATCAAAACCTTGTTCCGCGACGGGGTGGCGATCAACGTCTGGTAAGCCAAGCTGATCGAGCCCTCGATATCTGTGGCGCCGCCGGGATCGAGAGTGCCTACCGCAGTGAGGGCTTGGGCCTTGTCCAAAGTCAGGCTCTGATGGATCACGGTGAACCAGTCAAAGTCGCCGACCTGGAGCAAAGTCTGCTCCGGCAGGTTGAGGATGAAGTCATGAAGCACGTTTTTAACCTTTTGCATGCGCCACCCACAGCCTTCTTCCTCTGGAGGCGCATCCATGGATCCGCTGGTATCGACCATGATCGAAACCACCGGGACATTGGAGATCTGCGGTTCTTTCGGCCGTTCGTAGACTACCCGGTAGTTGTTGCTCAGGGTTTGATTGATACTTTCGAACACGTTGTTGAGCGCGTCTTGGTCGGCTGCGGGAAAATACTTCCCGCCGGATATGCCCGCCAACTGCTGGAGGACGGTTTTGTCATGGCCCTCGCCAAACCCGATGGTGTACAAAGGGATCTGGCTCCCCTGCACTGCGGCGATGACCTCCGGCAGTGTCGCCACACTGCCGGGGCCGGTATCGTCCCAGTTGGCATCGACTCCGTCGGTGAACACGACCAACACCGGCCGGTCCTTCCCCTGCAAGAGGCTCAACCCCATCATGATGGAATCATACAGGCAGGTGGCGCCGTCAGCCCGGACGCTGGCCAAGCTGGCCAGCACTTCGTCCTTGGCCGTGCCAGCCAGCTGTTTGGGAATAGTGTCGAAATCGACCACCGTGATGAAGGTATCCTCGCTGAGGGAACTGATGAACTGCCTGGCTGTAACTAGTGTCTGCTCCATCTGCGGGCGCATCGATCCGGATGAGTCAAGCAGCAGCACTATCTCAGGCGGGCTGGTGAGCGGTTCAACAGAAACAACGTCGCCCATGAGCCCTCCTTCGCTGATCTCGAGATTATCCACGGATGGGACGAGATCCCCGGGGAATTCTGCAGGCAGGGTGAAATCAACAACCCCCTGCCCACCATTGACCACGTGCCTGATAAGCTCTGGAGCAGCTTCCTGCTCAATATTCTCAGTAAGGTCTGTAAAAGCGGCATGGGTGGCATTGGGCACCCGCAGGACGGTGATTTCTCCGGAGCTTACGGGAACCATCCGGGAGGTGACAAAGGTGTAGCTCGGCACGAACAAGGTCACATCCCAGTATCCGGCCGGCAGGTAAAACACATAAGATCCGTCGGCAGCCACATCGCCCACCAGCTGCTCGATATCTGGATGGAAAAAGCCGGCGTTTAGGCTGGCCTCAACCGTTATTTCAGCAGGGTCCGCCCCGACAATTTTGAGGATGCCGAGCTGTTCGCCCAGCTTCACCCGCTGCAGCGGGACAGATTCTTCCAGTGTGAAAGCTATTTGCTTTGGCGCCGATTCTTCCCGCACTTGGACCACAAAGACAGTTTTGCCCGGCAGTTGATTGATGCTGTCCAAGATGTGTATAGGTGTTTTAAAGGCTTGGATTAGGAAATACAGCTCCGACTCGTATGTGTATTCCCCATACTCAAATTCCATTGCCGCGGAAAGATCAAGCTCGCCGCCGTTTAGTTCAACAATCAAGCTTCTGAACCTTGAACCGTCAGACTCCGCTACAAAACCAAATGTTTCTTGATCCGGCCTTGAAAAAGTCAAAGTCTGGCCGGGGACGAGCAGCATTTCTTTGGCCACGCTCAGGACATAGCTGGACTCGTCATAAACTTCAGCAATCGCGGTCCAGAGATAACCTTCCTGATCAACGACTTTTCCCACCACCACGCCTGGAGAGTCCTCGACAATTTCGCCGCCAAGATCTTGAATATACTGAGCGAAGTCGGCCAAGGCATTCCTGCCATCAATGGGAACATAAAAGCGCCAGCAATCGCCCCAGCCTTTGAAGCTGATGCGTTTGCCGGCGGCGTTGTAAACGACGATATCGATGATATCCGCAGGCGCATAGTGCAGAGAGTAATAGGCATCGAGGTCTCCCAGAGGGTTGATTAGAGGCGGGACAAACTCTGCGTACTCTTCATAGCCGCTGTCAGCGTGGTCTTCGGCGGATTCATCATCATAACAGCACTCTTCGTAGTAGTCATCTTCATAATAGTCATCGTCATAGTACTCATCTTCATACTCATCTTCGTACTCGTCTTCCTCCGGCAGCTCGGGCGGGTCCAGTTCCTGAACCACAGTAACCTCGTATTGGCTGCCAAAAAGCTCGGCACATGCCCACCAGACGCCGTCGGGCCCATCAACGGCGGCGATCAGGAAGTCTCCACTGTCATAGACGATGTTTGCCGCAAGGGTGTCCAAGTGGTCTCTCAATCCATCCAGCGAAATGTCTTCCACACCAAGGGCCCAATGATTGCCCCAAACATGATAAGCCTGCTCATCTTCCTCGTCTGCCCAGCTGAATACCGTGACCTCTGTCTGCTCCTCCACAGGATAATACTCGACATAAAGGTAAGCACTGCTGGATTGGAGGGGATTGATATACGGCCGGGGAATGGTGTTGGCGTAGGTCGGCCAGATCATACAAAGCACAAGCATTACACAGTACAGTACCACAAAACGGCGCCGCCCCTGCAGCATTGGGAAACCTCCTTGTTTGTCATTGGGAATATTTAATTGTACAAGACAATCCTTTCTTATACCACTCGCAGATCTTTTCCTTCTCTTTTATATGTTAATTTTGACAACAGCAGGCAGTTTGAAAAAACTGCCCGATGGCCCTTATACGGCTCCTTATGGCTTCTTAGAGCTCGGAAATACTCGTTGCCGGCAGGAATATGAAAAGCCGGGGCGTTAAACCCCGGCTTGCCTCCTAAAAGAGATATTTCACCGTCAGCGCCGCTTGGCTTGGGATGGAGTCAAACTTGCTCTTTTCCCCAAACGGCTGCAAAAGGCTCAGCTCCAGCTGAACTCCATCGCCCAGGCGGTGCGTCAGAGACGGCCGGATCACACCGCCCTCTTCCACAGTCCCATAGAGTACCAGCAGATCCGCAGTGGTGTCTATACCGAAGCTGTAGGACAGGCGCCCATAGAGGTAATGGGCTGGCTTAATCTCACCAGGCTCAAGTGTCTCCTTGGGCATGACATAGGGTTCCAGAAACGATCCTTGGCCCCGGTAGATGTACTGGGCCTGCGCCAGCAATCCATTGCCGACATCGAGCGTATAGTCCCCTCCCACCACCGCCTGGAAGTACTTTTTGTTGATGGAGAGCGGAATGCGCATTTCGAAGGGGTTCTCAGATTTGGCGAACTTCTCCGGCCCGCCGTAGGCCATCTCGGCCCACACTCCCACGGACCCCAAGGTGCCGGCCACAGCCAAACCGATAAACTGCTGTTGGCGGTAGGTCCCTTCCAGGCTTGGGAAGCCGGGGCCCAACACCATTTCCAGGCCGGGTAGAGGTTCGTAACCCCGGAAATAGCTGACCTGAAGATCGAAACCTTCCAGCTGTGTTTCAACCCTCAACGCCACTTCCGGATTGCCCCACCCGGGTTTTTTCGTTCCCTCGACAGCCTTGATCAGCTGTGTTCCCTGGGGATCCGCCTCCAGAATCATCTCCCGCATAAAGGTATCGATCTTCTGCGGTGTGAAGACGGGAATGACCACGCCTGAAGCAGACCAGTCAGGCGCATAGTACTCCAGACGGCCGGCCCAGACCGCGTCGCCCCGCAGGTCGCCGCTGAATAAAGCGTCGCTGCCGATGCGGCTGAAGTAGTTGGTGGGATTAAAGCCATCGGCAGTGCCCCAGCTGATCAACTGCTTGCCGACCTGCCAGTCCAAGTCGCCGAAATAGCCTTTGAGCCAGAACTGATCCACTGCTGCGCTGACTTCCATCCGCTTCCAGTCAATCCAGCCCTTGAGGGAGAAATGCAGCTTGCTTGACTCCATACTCTCCTCAAAGGCTGTGCGGAATCCGGTGCGGGCGGAAGTGAACTCAGCAGACTTCACATCTCCATCCCACTCGACACCAAAACTGCTGTAGAACTCTCCTGTAGGCTGCGCCGCCCACACCGGCACCGCCCACAGCAGCACCAACAGCACTGCCAGAATACACAGGGTATTTTTCATCACTGTCCACCTCCCATGTTCTTCCCGTTCTAGCGGCGCAGATTGCGCACGGTGAAGATCTCAGGATCCACTTCTTCCTGGCTTACCTGCGCCAGCTCCAGGATAGTCCTGGTACCTTGGATGTTGTTGGCCATCACCACATAGTGGGGAATCAGCTCACCAGAGACGTTCTGGAAGCGGCTCAAGGTGAGGGTTTTGGCCAATGTGTCCCCTGAGGCATAGAACTCCATCTTCACCGGGACCATTTCCTCTTTCCACACCCACATGCGCACTTTCGGATATAGAGCACCCGGCCCTGCAGCCGTAAGCTCGAGGACATAGCAGTCCAGCCCCTGCTCCACTTGGTCGGGCAGGCGCTCGGCGGCATAGTCGTCCTCGTATCCAAAGTTGCCCCCGATTTCATCATAGGTGAAGTCGGTGCCCATGAAGGAATCCCCAGTCATATGGGCGGCAATCCTGCGCTCCCGGCCCAAAGCGGGCAGATACAGCCACATCTGGCTTTCCCCGTCTTTTGGCCTGAGGGAAAGGAACTTGGTGCCGCGCACATCGGCTGGAGCCAGGTATTCCAGGAACTGGGCATCCCCTTCTTCCTCGTCCATTCTCACATACACCTGCAGCGAATAACTGCGCTGCGCACCCTTGGCGTTTTCAGTGATCATCGTAATCTGCGCGCTGCCTGAACCGCTTAGGATTGTGCTGAAGTTGAGCCGATCCAAAATCTCCCGGCCTGTAAGCTCCTGTGCCGATATGGCCGGAGTACACATCAGCACCAAAGCCAGTATTGACAAAACCACTCTTTTCATCTCTCTACCCCTTTCTCGATTGGAATTCTATGCAACGACCGTTTGGCCAAATTATTCAACACCAGCGGAATGACCAGCAGCGCCGCCATTGAGCTCACGATCATGGAGGCTGAAACGAGCATCCCGAACACTGCGATAGCACGGAAGTGGGAGAAGACCAAGACCAGGAACCCCACCACCAACGCAAACGCGTTAAACACGATGGACCGCCCTGCTGAAGCGCTTGTGCGTTTCAGGGCCTCGGCGCTGTCCAGCCCATTGGCCGCTTCCCAACGGTAACGGCTGATATAATGGATGGCGTAGTCGACACCGATGCCGATGGCCACACTTGAGATCATGCTGGTGACGGCATCCAGAGGCAGGCGGGCGAAGCCCATGATCCCGAAGTTGATCACCACAGTAAACACCAGAGGGACCATGCTCAGAAGCCCCAGAGTAAGTGACTTCATCAGCAGGCTCACAATCAGGGCTACCGCGATGCTGGAGCTTGCCAAACTGGAAATTTGAGTCTGCACATAGCGGTTCATCAGCCGCTGCATCACTTTGGGCGTTCCCGTAAGGTGGGCTTTTAGATGGGCATTTGAGTTATAGCGCTCTTTCAAAAACTGCTCCACCTCGGCGATCACATGGCCCATCTCTTCGGCGTCAAGAGTTTTCATCTGAGCTGTCACCAAGGCTTTGCTGTAATCGTAGGTAACCAGCGAATCGACTCCAGACCCGCCCTGCAGTTCAAAGAGGAGCAGCAGCTGAGCCACGGCCTCTTTACTTTCGGGAATGGCATAAAACTCCGGATCCCCATCCCACATAGCCTGATTGAGCTGGCGGACCACATCGGCGAGGGATGCGGCGTGGTTGATTGTATCGAATGAGTTGAGGTAATCCTGGACAGCCACCAATTCATGCAGGACGGAAGGATCTTTGATCCCGTCCGGATCACCGGTGTCCAGAACCACGGCGATCTGCATGCTGCCGCCAAACACGTCCTCGATCACCTTAGTGGCTTTCTTCACGGGGCTGGAAGCTCCGAAGTAATTGACAATGTTGCTTTCCAGAGTGATCAGGGTGGCTCCAAGGATGAAAACCAGCGAAACGACGCCTACCGCGGCCGCGAGGCGCTTGGGGCGGTTAACGGCCCAATGCACAAAGCGCAATAACACAGAAGTGAGGATACTGTCTTTTCCTTCTTCCTCATCATTTTTCCGAGCCACCCGCGCCTGCGGTTCCTTGACCAAAATCAGGAGAGCGGGAACCAGGCTTAAAGACAGGCCCATGGCCAGCATGACACCTATGGCTGTAAGCACGCCGAATTCCCGGATTGGGTGGACAAAGGCGGTAATGAGCGAGGCAAATCCGGCCGCAGTAGTCAGAGCGGCCATGAGCACAGGTGACGTAATGGCAGCGAAGGTTTCCTCCAACGCCCGCCGCTTCGGCAGCCCTGCCGCCAGCCCTTCACGATATTTGTTCAAGATGTGGATGCTGGAAGCGATGCCGATAGTAACGAGAATGACGGGCATGACCATGGATATGATGGAAACAGGGATCCCCATCCCAATCATGATGCCCACGGTCCAGATCACACTGATGCCAACTGTGACCAGCGGAATGATGATCCCCAGAACCGACCGGAGGGAGACGTAGAGGACTGCGGCAATGATCACCACCACAAAAGGCACAAGCTTCAGAAGATCCTGTTTCATGGCCCGTTCTGTGTAATAGAAGACATAGGCGTCGCCCATCACATGGATCTGCTCAGGGTCTTCATAACGCTTGACCGTTTCCTCGATTTTGGCCATGAGCTCGTTCCGGCCTTCGCCCGAACCGTGATTGTCCAGCTCCAAAAAGAGGGCTGCGCCGCGCCCATCGGCGGTGACAAGGCGCCCGGCGTAGGGGCTGCTTAGAATGTCGGCTTTGAACTGCTCTATTTCCTCTGGAGTTTGAGGCAGTTCATCGGCCATAGGGGCGATTTCGATGCCGAAAAAGCCGCTCTCCACCTTTTGGGCATTGAAGGGCGTCTGGACTTCTGCCACGCCCGGAAGCGCCTCAAGTTCAACGGCGAGATCATGGATTTTCTTCAGCGTGCTGGCGCTGAAAACGTTATCTGCCTGCACTGCTATAAGGAAGAGATCTTGACTGCCAAAATCCTCGACAACGTCCCTAAGTTCCACAAGCACAGGATCATCGTCTGGGATCATGGCATCGATGCTGGCATCAAAGGTGATGCGGGGCAGAAAACTTGCCGCCGCCAATGTAAGCAGTGCCACAACAATAATCACTGCCCATGGATGGTCTAGCACGAGCTTAAACCAACGCTGCACTGAGTTCACCTCTTTCTAAGCTGAAATATGAGATTCAGTGCATCAAGACTTCGATAGGCCGATTCTTTTGGTTCCAGCAGGATCTGTACGGCAATGCCGAAGATGGCGCCAAGAAACATCCCTGACAGCACTTCGGGTGAATACTCATGGCCCAGTTCTTCCATCAGTTCGCTGGTGAACAGCTCCGTCGCGAATTGATCGCTGATACCGTGGAAGATCTCCCGGATCTGCTCGCGCAGCAACTCTGAGCGCAGGGCCAAGCCTACCAAGTCGTAGAGGATGAGAAAGAGCTCTGGTTCGTTGGTAACGGCGTTCTGATAGCGCTTAATGAAATACGCTCCCTTTTCCCAAGGGGTCATGCTGGGGTCCACTGCCTGCGCAAAATGGGAGTATCTTTCAGCAACCCGCCGCGCCACGGCCAAAAGCAGGCCTTCTTTGTTCTCATAGTGGTAGCTGATCTGGCTTAAGGCCACCTGAGCTTCTTCGGCAATCTGCCGCAGCGATGTGCTGGCGTAGCCCTGCCTGGCCATAATGTGATAGGCGGCATCCAGGATTTTCTCTTCCTGCGTCTTTTCTAACACGATTTGATGCCTCCTCTCGATCGGACGACCGTTCGAATCTGAATCTATTATATGCCGTTGTGGGGAAAAATACAATGGTTGGAAAAAATAACCGGACAGGGAGCTAAAGTCAAAAGGCCGCAGAACAGTTGTGCCAGCGGCCATTTCGTATACTTGTGTACAGAACCATCCCGGCCCAGTCACAGGGAACAGCCCGCCTGGATGTTATGCCAGGGTGTTCACTATCCAGGGCGTTCTTGCCCCACCAAACTGATCGGTACCGCTCACCCACTGAAGCCCGATGGAACGCGGCGGCCGCTTAAGCCCAGCGTGCTTATAATCTGCCAAACCTTCATAGACGCTTAGGATATCAAAGGCGTGGTCAAGCTTGCCTTTCACATCTGCATAGCGGAAACCAAAATGATCCAGGCCCAATCCGGTGCTGGAGAAGTCCGGCATTCTGTGTGTCTTCCCCAGCTTCGCCGCTAGCGCTTCCGTGAACTCTCTACCCGTCAGCCCCGTATAGATGAGGTAAATGGTGTCGACGAGGCGATCGTACATTTTGGTAAACTCATCTGTGATTCCTTGGATTGTGCCAGCCGTTGACCGCATCTCTTGCTCCAATTGTGTAAGTGTTTCCTGATCTGCGCCTTGGTCCAACGCTTGTTGGTAGCTGACATCCTGCGCCTTGAGGCTCTCCAGATGCGGAGCCAGGCATGCAGCCAAACTCGACTTTAGAGCAGAAGCGGCCGAAGAGATAGCCCTCAGTCCGCTTTTAACGAGAGAGTGCCTTGGCTGATCAGCAGATGAGCTGCGCCGTACATATGGCCTATTAGCCCCACGCAGGCACCGGCCAGGCAGCTGCTGCGGCAGGTATTTCGCTTTGCCGACCCTAACAGCCCTCCGTTGAGCGACGAGCTCCCCTGAACGGACTGGCGGCTGCATAAATGGCAATGCGGTTCCGCATCTGACTCTCACGATCCTTCCTCCTTACAAGGCGCCGATACTGGCTATGTGATCTTTATCGGCAGCCTTTGGTGGGTTCTTCACTTAGCCATGCTTGACCTGTCCGGGCGCGTTTGGGGACCAGAAGGAGCCAGGTGTTCTGTCATGCCATCCCCTTTTTCGGCCGTTAAAAAAGCCCTCATACTTATGTATGAGGGCACTAGAACCAGAAAACTCTTGCCTATTGGCCAGAATCGAGAGAACAGGCAGCGATGCCCAGCATGCCTTGGCCTCCGTGCACGGCCAGGGAAGCTCCCATCTCGGCGATGAACACTTGAGCAGACCGCAGACGCGCTTTGACCTTCTCCTTAAAGTCCTCTGCCATCGTAAGTGCATTGCTGTGCAGCACAGCAATGGTGAGTTTTTCTGTTGGAAAACGCTCTTCCACAAGGTCAATCAGGCGCTGTAATGCCTGTTCGTAAGAACGTTTCTTGTCAATTGCCTGCACCAGTCCATCCTTTACTCCCAAGATAGGTTTGATGGTTAACAGTGAGGCTACCATAGCCTGCAGCCGGCTGACCTTACCGCTGCGGGCCAAGTATTTCATAGTGGGCACAGCCACAAACACCGCTACCTTTTCCTTCGCGCGCTTGATGATTTCCAGAATCTCTTCCCGGCTCTTGCCCAGAAGAGCGGCTCTAGCTGCAGCGAGTGCAATAAATCCCTGCCCCATGCTCGCTGATTCCGAATCAACCACGGTGATGCGGATGGGTATGTGTTCCTTCAGAAGTTCAACGACTCTAACTGTTCCGCTCTGTTTGGAAGTGACGTGAATCGATATTATCTCTTTGGCTTTGCCCACGAGTTTGTTGTAAACGTCGAGGAAATCTCCTGGCGAAGGCTGGGAAGTAGTGATGTTTTCCTTTTCCTCAAGCTGTTTGTAGAATTCCTCGGTTGTCATGTCGATGCCTTCGCGCAGGAACTGGTTTCCTATCTGAATGCCCATTGGCACAATTTCCAGCTCAACCTCTCTTGCCAGCTCTGGAGGTACACTCGCAGCACTGTCAGTTACAATGGCTATCCGCTTCAATTTTTCACCGCCTTTTCCACAGACTCGTTTACCGTCTGCTATTATTCCCTTTGCAGGGCGTTTATTTGGCTTTTCACAGACCTAGATACAGGCACATTAATTTAATACCGCAAGTTCCTCCAGTAATCTAATGATCGTCATCCTGCGTCATTTCCAAAAAGAATTGATTCTTTTTCTCGATCGCACGTTCGTTCGAATCCACATCTATTATATGACATTTTGGGGATAAATACAATGTAATGTTTGGATTGAACCATAAATGTGTGTTATGCCACAGGGAATCGTTACTGCTGTCAGTTTGTTGGATGCCAATGCAAGTTCTCCAATGGGGGTGTGGACATTTTTACTTGATTTACGCCACTAGACCAAGACTTCATCTATAATCGATTGATCTGATACCCCTTGACTGCATCTTAATACGTTTCTCATTATATCAACTACTAAAGTTATTTAGTTCCCGCATACCATTCTGTTAGTGACTTCTTTCTAAGATATGTCATATAACACTCAGTCTTAACGGACATACGCTTATCTATTTGTTTTTACCAGGGTTTTGTCCACATCGCATTTGCATCATATTTCACAGTTTAATAGTGTTGCTTCTGTGTGACCTTATGCGAGCCATCCATACTCACTTATATTGAAAATTACTAGAGTAGTAAGATACCTTGAAAAGACAGCCAGTTACTATGAAAAGAAAATTCCCCGCGTTTGCGGGGCAGCTGTTGCACCACGTTCCGGTGCATGGATTGAAACAGGTCGATCCCCGCGTATGCGGGGTAGCCTACGATTGACGATAAGATACACGTCAAACACATGGTCGATCCCCGCGTATGCGGGGTAGCCAAAAACGCAAGGAGGAGAACACTGTGGGTAAAAGGTCGATCCCCGCGTATGCGGGGTAGCCGCTTTGGCAGCCGAAGCCATGGGTGCAGACACGGGTCGATCCCCGCGTATGCGGGGTAGCCCCTGCTCGTTGTACTCCCTCGCCTCGGCCATGAGGTCGATCCCCGCGTATGCGGGGTAGCCTCACAACCGATCTCCGGGCCAAGTGGCACGAGAGGTCGATCCCCGCGTATGCGGGGTAGCCTCAGGATAGGATATGCTCAAAGGTCTGTTGGGAGGTCGATCCCCGCGTATGCGGGGTAGCCCGTGTATACCAATACTGGGCTGACTTGGTAGCAGGTCGATCCCCGCGTATGCGGGGTAGCCCGAGCTGAAATCGCTCGACAGGCTCGGTGTTATGGTCGATCCCCGCGTATGCGGGGTAGCCCGTATTCGCAGCAGCCACCATCACTGGAAGGAAGGTCGATCCCCGCGTATGCGAGGTAGCCGCACGCAGCGGCGTCTGGCATAGCGCTAGGCCGGGTCGATCCCCGCATATGCGGGGTAGCCCTTTGCATAAAGGTTGCGAGCCCTGTTCACAAAGGTCGATCCCCGCGTATGCGGGGTAGCCGCTGGAGCGAGAGGCTCTTGAACAGGCGGAGAAGGTCGATCCCCGCGTATGCGGGGTAGCCCCCGTCTGGGCAATGATACACCGAAAGGAAGGGGGTCGATCCCCGCGTATGCGGGGTAGCCCGCTCATCCAAAACGAGCGGTAAAAAGACAGACGGTCGATCCCCGCGTATGCGGGGTAGCCGCGCCGAACACGGCCAGGTGCAGGCCACCGCTGGGTCGATCCCCGCGTATGCGGGGTAGCCCCGGAGTTTTGCCGGTAAAAAAGCAAAGGAGGGGGTCGATCCCCGCGTATGCGGGGTAGCCTTGCATTAGGCGTTGCATATATTGCAATAGCAGGGTCGATCCCCGCGTATGCGGGGTAGCCGTTCGGGATCGCATGTTACACGCAGCGCTCAAAGGTCGATCCCCGCGTATGCGGGGTAGCCGGCCGTGTAGTCGGACTCTCTTGCCAATCGTCGGGTCGATCCCCGCGTATGCGGGGTAGCCATGCCGGTATCGAAACAATGCCGGCGAAGCCAGGGTCGATCCCCGCGTATGCGGGGTAGCCACAGGTTGTTGCTATCGTGGAAGTGGGACAAGAGGTCGATCCCCGCGTATGCGGGGTAGCCTGTTTGAAGGACGGTTACACCGGCTACTATTGCGGTCGATCCCCGCGTATGCGGGGTAGCCAGGCCGGCGCCGTCACTATTATTATACCAACAGGGTCGATCCCCGCGTATGCGGGGTAGCCTATAGCACGACATCGCGCTATAGTCAAGTATAAGGTCGATCCCCGCGTATGCGGGGTAGCCGACGTGGAAGCTCTTCGAAAAGCCATTGAGCGGGGTCGATCCCCGCGTATGCGGGGTAGCCCTTGTTGCGAAATCCATACTGTCACCTCCTAAAGGTCGATCCCCGCGTATGCGGGGTAGCCGGATACCATGAGGCAGACGGATCCTATTGCCTAGGTCGATCCCCGCGTATGCGGGGTAGCCCTATATCACGGCTACCCCGGCTTATGTCATAAAGGTCGATCCCCGCGTATGCGGGGTAGCCTCCAAGTCCTGCAACGCGTCGTAAATCGTCTCGGGTCGATCCCCGCGTATGCGGGGTAGCCTAAAGAAAGCCGAAGAACACGGAGGGCATGTCAGGTCGATCCCCGCGTATGCGGGGTAGCCGCTTGTGATGACCCGCATTTCCAAACCTCCTTAGGTCGATCCCCGCGTATGCGGGGTAGCCTAGCACGACAGCGCGCTATAGTCAAGCGTAAAAGGTCGATCCCCGCGTATGCGGGGTAGCCAGGAAAAAACAAACGCCGAAATATTAGAGGAAAGGTCGATCCCCGCGTATGCGGGGTAGCCCCGGCTTGTGGAGATGATGCGGACGGGTGAAGAGGTCGATCCCCGCGTATGCGGGGTAGCCTCACCTGGGCTTTAGACTTCCTGCTTTTATAGCGGTCGATCCCCGCGTATGCGGGGTAGCCCGCTTCAAATCCTTAATGCACTCCGATATGTCAGGTCGATCCCCGCGTATGCGGGGTAGCCTCCATTCTTCTTCCTCCTTTTTTATATGCACGAGGTCGATCCCCGCGTATGCGGGGTAGCCCGGTAAGTCCGGTGCTGTAACTTTGCGCCATCGGGTCGATCCCCGCGTATGCGGGGTAGCCCGCGGCAGTCGCGCTTGCTGATCCAAGCCCAAGGGTCGATCCCCGCGTATGCGGGGTAGCCGACGAAGAGACTAACGCTAAAATATTAGAGGAAGGTCGATCCCCGCGTATGCGGGGTAGCCTTAGTTTTTCCGGATCGCTCAAATCGGTATAAAGGTCGATCCCCGCGTATGCGGGGTAGCCCCAGATCGAAAATCTCTTTGAGTCTTTGTTCCAGGTCGATCCCCGCGTATGCGGGGTAGCCGAGGAAGAAGAATGGAACAAAAACTCAAAGAAAGGTCGATCCCCGCGTATGCGGGGTAGCCTCCGTTCTTTCTTCTTTGCTGTCGCCCAAAGCGGGTCGATCCCCGCGTATGCGGGGTAGCCCCATTTACATAAGCTTCTTCAAAAGCCTGTAGGGGTCGATCCCCGCGTATGCGGGGTAGCCTTCCCCAAAAGCCATGTTCGCCAGCAGGCAAGGGGTCGATCCCCGCGTATGCGGGGTAGCCCTATCTATGTGTAATCCGAACGGGGGTGCAGGAGGTCGATCCCCGCGTATGCGGGGTAGCCTTGCGAAGAGCTCTGAAACGCTTAGAACGGTGGGGTCGATCCCCGCGTATGCGGGGTAGCCTGATAGACGCCATTCTTCACATTCTGAACGAAGGGTCGATCCCCGCGTATGCGGGGTAGCCTGGGCTCTGGGGGGTTAGATGGGCTCTGGAGGGGGTCGATCCCCGCGTATGCGGGGTAGCCCCGCAAGCGTTGCCCGGTGATATACCGGGCAGGGGTCGATCCCCGCGTATGCGGGGTAGCCGATGGCAAGACGGTCGCCGGAGAGCTCAAGGAGGGTCGATCCCCGCGTATGCGGGGTAGCCCCGCAACAAACGTACAACAAACAATAGAGGTGAGGTCGATCCCCGCGTATGCGGGGTAGCCATATGTCGGTCACGGTTGATGGAGCCAACCGCGGGTCGATCCCCGCGTATGCGGGGTAGCCGCCGTTGTGGATCTTGTTATCAATGATCGCCAGGGTCGATCCCCGCGTATGCGGGGTAGCCTCAGGCATTCCTGCATTGCCAGGGGACACAAACGGTCGATCCCCGCGTATGCGGGGTAGCCCTGCGCTGATCAGGTTTTCTGGTTCTACAGTAAGGTCGATCCCCGCGTATGCGGGGTAGCCTGGGAGTGGGTGGAGTATACTAGGCAAGCGAAAGGTCGATCCCCGCGTATGCGGGGTAGCCCATCTTTCCTTTCCTCCTTTTTTATGTGTACGAGGTCGATCCCCGCGTATGCGGGGTAGCCTGACCGCAGCCGGCTTTTTAACCGGCTCCCGCAGGTCGATCCCCGCGTATGCGGGGTAGCCTTGGGCTCTTGCCGCATCGGATTGGGCTTTGAAGGTCGATCCCCGCGTATGCGGGGTAGCCGTAATCCGGGCTCCAGAGGAGCTTTCGGGTTAGGGTCGATCCCCGCGTATGCGGGGTAGCCCCGAGGAGTACGAAGAAATCGTACGCGGCGGTAGGTCGATCCCCGCGTATGCGGGGTAGCCTAAATGGTTTGAAGTGGAACTGGCGGGCGGAAAGGTCGATCCCCGCGTATGCGGGGTAGCCGGTATATCTGTGGAAGCCATCCACGATCACGTAGGTCGATCCCCGCGTATGCGGGGTAGCCCACATAGAATAGGTACTAAGTCCAATGTAACAAGGTCGATCCCCGCGTATGCGGGGTAGCCCCAAAATAATTCGCCCTACAATTTCTAAGGTGGGGTCGATCCCCGCGTATGCGGGGTAGCCCCTTACCCACTTTCTTAAAATCTTCTTGGATAAGGTCGATCCCCGCGTATGCGGGGTAGCCATAACAGCGTAGCGATTTTTAAACTGGTAAAAGGGTCGATCCCCGCGTATGCGGGGTAGCCGGTGTCTGCGCCATATTTCTTAGCCAGCTCGAGGGTCGATCCCCGCGTATGCGGGGTAGCCTCCGCCAGCGAATCTCGCACACTCACAGAGAAGGGTCGATCCCCGCGTATGCGGGGTAGCCCTAGAGGATTACGCTGCGATGTCGAACTACCACGGTCGATCCCCGCGTATGCGGGGTAGCCTGGGAATGGTTGCCGAAGCAGGACCAGAAGCGAGGTCGATCCCAGCGTATGCGGGGTAGCCTCATCACGGCCCGCACCCCAAAACCTTATTCCGGGTCGATCCCCGCGTATGCGGGGTAGCCGAAAGGTATCCTATTCCACCAGAAGGATGGGCGGGTCGATCCCCGCGTATGCGGGGTAGCCTTCAGTACCGGGGCGTGGAATGCTATGCTGAAATGGTCGATCCCCGCGTATGCGGGGTAGCCTTAACCATACCTTCATCGGTCAGTTGACCGAAGGGTCGATCCCCGCGTATGCGGGGTAGCCACCGGGAAAGGTCAGCTGTATTTTATTAATCGGGGTCGATCCCCGCGTATGCGGGGTAGCCTTGTAAAGGTGAGGGAGGAATTCCCTAACGCAAGGTCGATCCCCGCGTATGCGGGGTAGCCTATCTAAGGCTTAGGCGAGAGTACGAAGATGGGGGTCGATCCCCGCGTATGCGGGGTAGCCCCCAATCTTCATCCTCTAGCAAAACGATATTAAGGTCGATCCCCGCGTATGCGGGGTAGCCCCCGTTGTGAGCCACAGCAAGCGGTACCTTGCAGGTCGATCCCCGCGTATGCGGGGTAGCCTGGACGATCTGGCGCGAGAATTGGAATGTAGGCGGTCGATCCCCGCGTATGCGGGGTAGCCGCAGTATGGGCTAAGTTGAACGGGGATACAGCAGGTCGATCCCCGCGTATGCGGGGTAGCCTCACCGCAGCCCTCACATGTAAAGTAATAATCGGGTCGATCCCCGCGTATGCGGGGTAGCCTATGAAAGACATGCGGAAACTGGCTTTAAAGGGGGTCGATCCCCGCGTATGCGGGGTAGCCATCCTTCTCGCTTCGGCTTTGCTGACTCCAAACGGTCGATCCCCGCGTATGCGGGGTAGCCGCATTGGAGACCTGTGTATGGGCAGGGGTTTGGGGTCGATCCCCGCGTATGCGGGGTAGCCCGACTTCGTTGACGGCGTATTCGAGATCATCAGGGTCGATCCCCGCGTATGCGGGGTAGCCTCGCCGATGCGGTCGAGGCCAGCCACACGTCCAGGTCGATCCCCGCGTATGCGGGGTAGCCCCCGATAGTGAGTATTTCAGCTATTCTGGTGATGGTCGATCCCCGCGTATGCGGGGTAGCCTGGGCCTGGAGTACTCCGCAGAAGAGAGGTGATGGTCGATCCCCGCGTATGCGGGGTAGCCGTGCGGTAGTCTGTTGACTATCTTTGGTCGATGGGTCGATCCCCGCGTATGCGGGGTAGCCGCCCACTTTACTTTGTCCCACAGGCTGGGCTGGGGTCGATCCCCGCGTATGCGGGGTAGCCACCGTCATCAACCCGATAATCTTGGAAAGTGCGGGTCGATCCCCGCGTATGCGGGGTAGCCCCGCAAGCGTTGCCCGGTGGTATACCGGGCAGGGGTCGATCCCCGCGTATGCGGGGTAGCCGAAGGCTTAAGCGAGGGCGCAGTAAACAACATAGGTCGATCCCCGCGTATGCGGGGTAGCCCAGGACAGGGTGGAGTATCTAACGGACAACGAAGGTCGATCCCCGCGTATGCGGGGTAGCCCATTCGGTATGGTTGATGTTTGCCTCTGCGAAGGGTCGATCCCCGCGTATGCGGGGTAGCCGGCATAACTATAAGCAGAAGCATCCTGAACTAGGGTCGATCCCCGCGTATGCGGGGTAGCCCCAGCTAAGATAAAGGAATACATGGAAGAGTACGGTCGATCCCCGCGTATGCGGGGTAGCCTTCTCTTCCTCATATTCGGCTTCCTGAATCGCAGGTCGATCCCCGCGTATGCGGGGTAGCCGTGGTAAACTTTGACTACAGCATGATACTCAGAGGTCGATCCCCGCGTATGCGGGGTAGCCCAGGAAAGTTTTAAACCAAGGTGGGTGATCAAGGGTCGATCCCCGCGTATGCGGGGTAGCCGAAAGGTATCCTATTCCACCAGAAGGATGGGCGGGTCGATCCCCGCGTATGCGGGGTAGCCGGTACTCAGCGGATATAAGAGATCCCTCAGATAGGTCGATCCCCGCGTATGCGGGGTAGCCAGCAATTGCTGAAGCGGGAGGAGACCATATTTAGGTCGATCCCCGCGTATGCGGGGTAGCCCCCACGGAAAATTATTGGCGTGATACTCTAGCGGGTCGATCCCCGCGTATGCGGGGTAGCCGCGGTCTCGCAGATGTCGCTCCAAGGAAAGTGGGGTCGATCCCCGCGTATGCGGGGTAGCCCTTTTCCTGTTTTTCGGCCTCGTTAGATATGATGGTCGATCCCCGCGTATGCGGGGTAGCCCCCAGGCCTCAATTGCATCCACTTGGTGGAGTAGGTCGATCCCCGCGTATGCGGGGTAGCCCAATACTGTCATCCTATCGTCTCCTTTACTAAGGGTCGATCCCCGCGTATGCGGGGTAGCCTTACCATAATCGGTAGCGCCAACACCAGCAGGAGGTCGATCCCCGCGTATGCGGGGTAGCCCCCTATGTGGTACATGGTCTCTTGGTCTCTCAAGGTCGATCCCCGCGTATGCGGGGTAGCCTCTTAGGAGCAATTAGATCTAATCTCAATAATCTAAATTGTATGTTGTATTTCGGCTGTCTTTTGTTTCTTCATCACTCGAATATCTTCTGGCCAAAACCATACCATCTACCTCGGCTAAGTCAATCGGCGGGACTCCTAGGACTTTGACTGCCAGTCCTCCAGGAACTAGTCTGTCTTCGAAAACCATTACAATACTTCCATCAACCCCAATATACCAGGATTCCAGTACTTCCCAAATCCGTTCCCGTACTGCGACCGTTAGATTAGGACTTGTATAGACTCCTGGCCCTACTTCCAACATAGATGATGCTAGGAATCCACGCATCCGATCTGGAACATTACGGGTTACCACCACTGTCAGTGACATAGAGTAACTCCTTTATTTTTTCTATCATTCTCGGTATCAGCTTGTACTTTTTAAACCATCTGGCAGCTTCATAGCGAATATGCCTTTCCAGCATACCTGAAGGCACATTATTCTTTGGCGATACACATGAGAAAGCCAGCGGAAGCGTGATTTCTGCACGATATAAATCAGCGATATCCAGTGTAAAAGCATTGCTCGAGCCTTCATGTATAAACCCGAGTGGTGGCAGAGCACCTACTGAAGCTACTGCAATGTCAGCGGCTGCCTCTACAAATGTTGCAGCATGGTTGATTGCTTGATTAGGTAAATCAGCATTTTCAGGATTCTGTCGATCATAGAGGCGCCCTTTCCACTCTACTCCATATTGATGAGCAATTATCTTGTACAGCTCTTTCAATCTAGCGCCCTCCATTCCTCTCAAGACAGAAATGTCCTCATGTGGAAAAGCGCTTTGGAATCTGATTGCGTACATTCTTCTTGCTACTCGGACTCTCGAGTTCTCATCAGCCCACAAACGTGCATGTGCACGCGCAATATCAGATCTTCCTGTTCCCATAGGAGGAGCAGTGTAGTATTTGACACCACCCTCGCCGATCGCTGCCAACAATGTCCCGTGATTTGCCAGGATTCTTAGGACATCATGAGTTACTGTCGTCCCCGGTCCTAATAATATCATCGATATTGTCTGATAAGGTATCGCATATTCACCGGGTTCCATTACATCATTTCCAGCAGCTCGGAAACAAAGAGTGCCGTCTTTTACATACAGATTGCCCCTCGACAGCCATAGAAGCCCATGTCGATCGACATGGGGAATACGCGATTCAGCCAAACCCAATCGACCTGCAAACAAAGCGTTCCTCATGACATCGGCCTCAAAAGCAGCATGCCATACCCAAAAGCGCGATGACGCCCTAAACCGTGTGCCAAAACACGGTTAAATTCATCAGGATCCCGAATTGTCAAGACACCTTCAAATAATGCTTGCGGGCGTATGATTTGACGGATATTCCGCTGCCGATTCATTGAACGAGTTTGACGAGCCAGCCGGACTAGCCTAAAACCCGCTAGTTTGATTGAATCAATTGTCATGGCTTTGCTTTCCAGTTTCTGTTTAGCCCAGTCGCAGTAGACATCCTCGCGATTCAGTCGTGAATTCTCTTGTTCAGCATCTGCATGTATTAAAAATAGATCTTTTTCAACTCCGGACCGGGACTTCCGCCCAACTGGGCAGCACAAGACCTGAAATCGCAGTTTTCGCCCTGTTTGCCATTTCGGCATAAGCCGGCTCGCAATCATCGCTGCAGGTTCTGGACAAACTTGCAAAACACTGGGTTCTGCAAATTCTATCATTCTCCGGCTAAGCTCAATTGCATCACAGGTTGAGTAGCCCAATATACGCGGAGGCCTGCGGTTGTCAACCAAAAGACGCCATGGTTTGGGAGCCATGTCACCGAAAGCTGCTTTCAGCCAAGCATGCATTCCATAACCCAGTTCTGTTTCATCATCGTAGCCTAAAAAGCCTTGAAGATACAGAAAGTTATGGAGAGCAGACATATCGAACTGGATCTCGATCATGTATAAGGAACTCATTTCCCTATCATCCCCTCTGTCCTCCACCGGCTGCCTGCCGGAAGCTGGCTTGACCATTCTCGAATGTCATAAACCAGGACGCTTCTCCCACTATAGCCACTTACAGAAGAACTCCAACAAGCTAATGTTTTTCTAGATGCATGTGCGGGGCTACCATCGCGATCCCATACAGGAATTCTGGTCAAGATATCCAGTAGATTATCTCCCTCAAACACAGGCATTTGAGGATCGAGCAAAGGCCGGGCAGGCAAACATGTTTTTCTTCCTAGAAACAGAGGCCTCGCAGGTCTTTCAAATGCTGCTCTCACGTCAGCTACGTTGGGATATACGTCCCCTTCTATTGTTACTGCCACTGTCATTAATCCATCAGCAAGATAATGACGATACCTCTGATGTGTACCGTATTTTGCCGAATCGCCACCCTTGCGGTGCTCCGGAACCCCACGCGTGGTCCATCCAGGATTACGCATTTTATCCGATCCCAATTCTACAGTATGGTAATCCACGATTGGTTGGGGTGAAACATCCCATCGCGCTGCAAAATCAATTCTATCCTGCAGTTTTTGAAGTTTATCAAAATCGCCGTGCCCCCACCCCAGTGCATTTGCAATTAAACCTGTTAGCATGGCTAACCCCGGAAAGAAGTCTGTAAACCCATGGTGATCCACGATAGCTTTGCCGAAGCTTAACAATGGTGCATCAAGGCGTAGTATTAAGGCCTTCATGTGTTATCACCAAATATTGCTTCTAAACTGGACTTGATTGCATCTGGTAACGGTATGGGGCTTTCTTCTTCCCGCGGCCACTTATATATTGGTAGCAATGAAACAAAACGCTTTTCATTCATAGGACCGTACATGGCTTCCATATGGCCAATATAGTCCGCAATTGCCTTTACCGATAGTTCCATCGGATTGCCGTTTTTGCTCTCTAAGTCAACTGGCTCTAAGAAAGCATTTGCCAAACTGCGAGGTTGAGCCTCACCAACTTCAAAAACCACACATTCAGCTTTAGCATAAGGGGCTGTTGAGCCAAGTTTTGCACCCGGAGTCACCTCTGCGATTGCGTGAATCAACAGTTCCAACAAACTACGGGCGACCTCGAAGTCTTGTTCCTTCCATTGATTTCTATCACATCCTGTCAGATTAGACAACAGCAGTGGAATATCGATAACAACATATCCATAGAAGATCCCTGCGCCAAGTTCCATGTCGTTCGCATGCGCTGCACCAGTTTCATCTCCCGCAAGATCATCCACAACTGTAAAGAAATCCACTTCTGTGTCTAAACTATGTGTCGAGAAGGCATGAGCCACGTGAACTGGAGCATCCACCCTGACAAGAATATCCGAGGTTACAAACCGCCCGAACAAAGCCCCATCGAAACCAACCGCAGGATTGGATATACCTGCTTGCTCAAGCAATGCTTTAAAGTTTTGCTTACCTTTTTTAAGCTGCTCATCAAGGTACGCTTTGGCTTGATCGCTATTTCCTTGATCCGCGGCTTCTTGCAGCAACTGTACGAAATAGTCTGCTTCAGGTTTACCAAATAAAGCAGGCTGCTTCATCGCTAGAGTACTCTCATCAATAGATTTTTTATCGCCAGATGCCGACATCAAACTGCTACCTAAATGGAGAGTCAGATCGTGGGCTAACTGTTCATCCATACCGGAGTCTATCAATCGTTTTTTCACAATTCTGCCGAAAAAATGCCTCGTCCTGTACCCTCTCGGTATGTCGGTCCTTTCCAGCATCCATTCCCGCCAGTGCCGTTTCAGGCATTGGCTTGAGACTCTCAAGCGATCATGCCCTCCGAATCTAATCCGTTTCGCCAGTCCCACATCATCGCGATTCAACAGACTCGCATGATAACTTGTAAGAAAATGGATTTGTAAAAACATGTCATTCACTCCTTTGCAGTTTTGCTGTAGAAATCTCTCGCAATACTCAGTTTAAGCTCTTCAAGCTTGTCCTCATCCTTAGTAAGCAAGAACCGAGCCCCATCAACCCAGTTAAAGGCTTTGGCTTTTGCCGCCAAGAATCTCACAGCGCGTAGAAACAACACACGCCTTGTTTCATCTTTTGCTGCAAGAAGACGCTCAAGCCTAGTTTCCGAGTAATTTGTGTCTGCCAATGCTGTTCCAAATCCGACTTCTAAGTTGTGAGCATTTGGACTCATTATCGCGATTCCAGCCACAATAGTTGCCCAATCATCCGGGAATCGCTGCCAGTTTTCAGGCAAGTTTCTAAGTGCGAATCGGTAGAACGCAAGAGGCAAACCCTGGCCTGGAGTCATCCTCCTTAAGGCCGCTCTTTCTTCGGTTGGAAACCTGTCATTTCCCAGGATTGATGCAAGCCGCCCGCATAGTTGGTACAGGTTTTCACTAGGATTCTGCGTCAAGCTCATGGTGATCCCTCCTCATAAATGGGAAATTTGCAAAGAATGACCCCCAGAATCTACGTCTAATCTGATTCTGTGCCTTGTATTTGCGTCCGGTTCTCACCGGCAGCGCACTATCAGCTTCCTCTAGCACTGTCAGGGCATGGTCTTGCAGAATATCCACCCAACTCCGCAGTCCCTCCATTTCGTTAAATCCATCTGGAACTGAAAATAACCACCGGAAATAATCGGCAGACCACAAGACGTCGAATTTACGAGACAACCCTTTCCATACATCATTGGCAAAGTCCCGATCAAACCTCAGCTTATCTGGTGCTCCAAGTAGAAAAGCCAAGATTGATGGTTTTAACACTTTATCTCGCATAATTGCCACATATTCTAATGCTCGCCGACTAAGCGAAACAAGTTCGTCCCGCTCCTTCGACCTGTCAAAAATACTGCGAACCTTTCTTTCCGGTATTTCCACCTCCCATTCATAGAACCCGTCCGTTGTTCCCTGACCGCGAATTAACACACTTGCTGAAAACAAATAGCTGCCATGCCAATTGGGCAACGGTTTTTGAAGAACTGTGAGTTCAATTTGTTCTTCAAAAATCAGGCGCTGCATATACTCAGCTGTAATGCCTGTTGGCGGAAAAGTAAGAGCCTTTGCAACCCCTTTTTTGCCGCTGCCGATATCCTTTAAATCAATAGGCAACCAAGGATCTCCGACCACACCAGCAAGTTCTTTTGCAGCAATACGAGGGCTCTCTGCAGGAAATGATTGAGCGGAAACCGACCCCCCATCTCTTGATAACCTGATACGCCTACATATCTCTATGTAGCACGGATCAAGCTCACTCAACTGCAGCGAGGTTTTTCCATCCCAAGGCTCCAACCACACTAAAACCAAACCGTCGGGTTTATAACCAAACGGACCTTTAAGGAGTGCGCTTCTGTGCTCAAGCAGTCTAGTAACAGCATCAATCCAACGTTGGCCAGGCTGCCTACTCCGAATGAGTTCAACAATAGGTCTGTTGCCAAAACCACTGTTCATTCTCGAGATCCCTTGGTTACCTTTTCCGAGGAATCCGCTCATAGTCTGAAGGCTGATTAGGGCATATACCCATGCATCGAGCGGAGTTTCCGCTGCACGCATTCTCTTGATATCATGGTTTTTCGCTGTCTGAAGCAAATCTAGTTCATCTGGAGTTGTAAAAACCGCTGATGATCTTGGATTATTGTCTAGTATTGGAGGCTGCATGAAAGCAGGGCAGGAGATATCTTCTGCAACCAATTCCCAAGCGTCCTTTCCATATCTCCCGGCCAGCCGCAGCAAGCCATTTCGCCAGAACTCCTCATTCTGAACAGGGTCCTGGCAGTTGGTTCTTGCCAAGACTGCACCCGCCAAATAACAAAGGAATACATGGAATGCATCGTGCTGGTGTTTCTGAAGCCCTTCATAATGGTCAACCACATTCTTCCCCAACAATTCAAAGAGAGCAGGTAAACTCAGTGACAATTGCTGTTCTGAAGTCTGAACTCGGAAAATGGGATCAAAAAGCAGATTCAAGATATCGCCTCCAATCCGTATCGTCCATACAAATAGCGATTATCAGCATAATGCAGCAGAATTGTCCCGTCATCGCGCAGTGCTTCAACTACTATCGTTGCATCGTCGCTGCGCATTGAAACCATGTGTTCAGGTATGGTTATTTCTTTTAGAGTTGAACCAAATGGGCTTATAACCGGATTGCTTACTGTAAGCTTAATCTGATCCACACCTAATCGGGTGGAAACAGATCTCCCTGCTTCCACGAACTCAAAGTCCCTGAAATAAAGGTCAAACTTGTTTGATATTGTGGCTGCCGTTATTGCTTCAGCTAGGCCCATGCCAGAGATGCGGTTAGCGTGTTCCTGCCATCTTTGCCCTTCGAATTGGGCAAGCGCCTCGGGATGAGTCGATCTTTCTACATAGAACCTGTTGTCTTTTGGAATAACGGCATGAGGTTTTTCTCGCAAAACACGAAGCGTTAACTCCAATATGCGCAAATCCTCATATACGCTGCCGTAACCTAAACGTTTGAACTTCCCCTGCACCTCTCCATTATTTAAGAGTGCATTTTCCATTTCTTCATCAGGAATAAGCACTATGCATCTAGCTTTTTCACACCCAGCAGGCCGCGGGCGTTCATGGCGGTGTAATCTGCCTACTCGCTGCAGTAAAACATCAGTAGGCGCCAAATCGGTTATTATAAGGTCCGCATCTATATCTAGACTCTGCTCCAGTGTTTGCGTCCCTATCAACAACATTGTTTTGGAGGGACCTTCTTTACCAAACTGAGCCACAACTGCCCTATCTAAAACTGCCCTGTCTTCAGGAGCAAATCGACCATGATGAGGACATATCCGCCCTCTGCACTGAAAAAGCCAGTCTTTGTTTACCGACGAGTTGTTTTCAATTTCTTTAAGCAAGGTTACTGCGCGGTCAACCGTGTTCATAATGACCAAAACTCTTGCTCCGGCCTGAAGTGCCGGAACAATGGCTTCGTCAACTATCTGTTCTGGATGAAATGCATACTCCTTCAGCTCAAAAGTGACTTCCTTCGTTGCTTGGGAGACGCCGGAAGGTACTAGAGACCCATCCGAAAGTGTTACAGCTGGATACGGCTTCGTTGATGCCTGCTGAAGCGATTGCAATTCGACATGAGGATTGGATATCTTGACATATTCATGCAATGCACCCGATCCTAATGTGGCTGACAGAAGCATGGCATATCCGCCCACGCTTATATGATGATCCAAAAGCGTGCGTAATAAAACCGACATATATTGATCTGATGCATGAACCTCGTCAACTACCAGCAAACTACGATTAAGACATGCTGAGCGTAAATGGGCATGGCTTGTCTGAACAACCGAGAGCAAGGCCTGGTCTATTGTGCCAACTGCCACTGTTGCCGCCAGGAATTTCTTTGGAATCTCAGCAGCCCAAAACCTTTCCCGCCATACTGTATCTTGGTCTTCATTGGATATGTTTGCATCTATATAATCAGGCATAAGACTTCTTACCGGCAGTCCATCTACTTGTGCATAACCTGGTACAGCCAAAACTGTGACTGGTCGGCATTTTGGATCAGGAAACCAGGTTTTTATGAAGGAATTGATTCGATCATAAAGACCAACAGCTGCTACTCGTGTCGGTAATGCAAAATACAAGCTGTCAACTTTCCCGGCAACAAACAGTTTGCAAAACCAACTGAGAGCCGCCTCTGTTTTGCCGGATCCTGTTTCCGATTCGGCAACTACTATACTGCAATGCGGATCGTTTATATCCAACTTGTCGATGATCTGCTGTAGGGGTTTTGGCTTGAAGGTAGTAAATAGATTCTCAAAACGGTCGCCTCTTGAGGCCAAAACCGGACGCAGTTCTGAGACTTCCAATCCGATCTCTCTAAGCATTTTGAATACAACTGCTCGATCGCTGGCAATTCTCTCTTCAATAGGCGTCTGCTTGATCGGAAACCAGTGAGTGTGGGAGCCTAACCAGTCTGCTAACATAACCAATCCTGCGAAGATGTGATGAAAGCGCGGCTCATCTGGCAATGTGCTTACAGTACTTTCAAACGCTCTGGGAAAGGCCCGTTGAGCCCAGTATGATATATCCGCAATTGCTGCAAACGGATCCCTGGTTGTGTCTGCGCGCCACCACTTTTTGCTCGCAGTCCAGTAAACACCGGTTTTTATGTCAGGAAATCTGATCGGACGTCCATGATGCGAAAATACAGCGTAGAAATAACTGTCTGCTGCCGCTGGAACAGAAAACCAAGTAATAATGTTGTGAGGCAGAGATTCTATAAGTTTCGCAGCTAAATCGTCTTCGCCGAACAGTGGATCCAATTCAGAAATATGCCCTGCTTTGGGTGCATCCGCTATAAACACTTTGTCCTGAAACCCTAAATTGGCCTTACCAATATCGTGGAACATCGCCAAAACCGCCAGCCGATCAAAATGAACATCATTCAGTTGGACTATAGTGGAATTGACAAGCGCACGTCTTATATTAGTGATATTGCACAATTCACGAAATACAACGGCGACATCGATACAATGCGCTGTTAAGGACAGGGTTTGTCCAGTCTTGGCATCATATTTACCCCAAAATTGACTCGCCTGACTATTCTCTGAACCACTGACAAGGCTCACAGGTCTTCACTCCATGTATTTCGGCACATTTAACTTCTGTAGTACATAAATGCTTATAGCCTAACAATAACTGCTGCTAGTATATATTTCGATTCTTTTCTGATAATTCCTGCTAGATGTATAAGAATGCCGGGAAGACAAAGCGCTTTGTTGGACATGGGTGCGGTCAATTAACTAGGTCCTAATGTGGATATGCATCAATGGCATTTTTATATGTGTAACCCGGTAACTGCGCTGTGTTCTGTGCCGACTCATCCCATAATGGCATTACTGGACCTGTCTCTAGATTTAAAAACCACACACCAGTGCTACCGCACCAGCATGTGGCTGAATATAACCTCGACAAAGCCTGCTCTTTATCCGATAAACCCCACCAAATTCCACATCCACAGATACACAAGGAATCCCACCATCACCGCACTCACGCAAAAATGATACAGCCTCAGCCCAAGCGGCCAGCGCCGTTTGTTGATGCTCGAACCGATGATGAGCAGCATCGCCGTCAGCACAATCGAAACCCATGGCAGAAGCAAAAGCACCAACAGAATGGGGGATATCCCAAACAACAGCTCCAGCGGGCAAGTACCGATAAAGAACACCAATCCCCCGAGGAACACCAGGTTCACTAGGCTGATCAAAGCCTGCATATTCTGATGGAACTTGTCTTGTGTGCGGATCCTCAACCTCCGGTTGCGGATCTTCTTGATCACCCACGTGATTAGCTTCACCACAAAGAACGCCGCGAAGGCCGCGCCTGCAATCAGCGTCACTTCCGTGCTCTTGTGCCACGGCACCTTACTGTAGTTGTAAATGCCTCCGGCGTATAGATGCGTTATTTCCCCATAATCATTGTCAATAAACGCCACATACTTCTCCTCATCCACTGCCCTTAAGAGCAGCGGTTCAACCTCGATCCACTCTGTCGGCAATCCCAGTTCGGGCGGGAACTCAATGTGGATGATGCCGCTCTCGTCAGCAGTGACATATATCTGCGTGAACAGCCTCCTGATGCAGTCCAGGCTGTGACACGACGGATAATCCAGTGTATACTTCCCCACAAACCAGCGCGCCCTGTCCGCACCCAAGGCAGGGGTAACCGGCTGCACAGCCTCAGCCGTTGGATACCGCCACTTCATGAAGTCGTTGATCAGGTTGTTGCCGAACTCCGGTAAATAGCGGTTGATGGACACAATCATGCCGAAATCCGCTTCAGGAAGCATAAATAAGATATTCGAATAACCAAGCTCACTGTCGCCGCCGTGCAGGATCACCGGCTGCTGGAACGTGTTGTTCTCGTAAAAGCCAAAAGTCCAGCCGGGCAGTTTCGGATGCTGTGCAAACTGCTGATTCTGCATCAGCCCGATACTGCTCGATGCCAATATTCTTCGGTTGTTGAACACTCCATTGTTCAGCTGCATGGCGATGTAGTTGGCCATATCATGAACCGTGCCAAACAGGGAGTTCGAGGGCTGGTTGTGGGCATATCCAGGCAGATTGGGCCTCAGCTCTTCTCCAACATCTATGTATCCCCGGGCGGTGCTCGCCAAAACCTCGTCTGTCAAGACGAAGCTCGTATCGTTCATCCCAAGCGGTGCCAAAAGCTGCTCCCGCATATAATCGGCGAAAGCCGTGCCGCTCACTTCTTCAATAACCAGCCCAGCGACACCGTACCCATAGTCACCATACGTGCTTGTCTTACCGGGGGGATAGATTTGAATCGGGGCTTTGTCCGTCAGATACTCCTTGAGCGGCTGCAGTTTCTCTGTGTTTTCTGCATACACCCCGAGCCTGCTCTCGGCAAAGCCGGTGGTGTGAGTCAGGATGCTTCTCAAGGTCAATGGCCTTGGATACCGGTTGGGCACGCTGAAGTCAGACAAATACCGGCTCACATCCGCATCCAAATCCACCGCCTTGGATTCCGCAAGCTTCAGCACGGCTGTGGCGGTGAGCACCTTCGCAAGGTCCTCCATGGGAAACAGCGTCGTATTGGGATCAACCGCGATCCCCTGCTCTATGTTGGCGAACCCAAAACCCCGGGCTACCATCTGGCCGCCGCTGACAAACGCATACGCCAGCCCGGGGATGTTGTGTTTCTGCATCTGCTCTGCAAAGTATTGATCGAAGTAGCCGGCCAGCGTGTCCAATTCCCTCTGGGGCTGCGTCTGCTGCGGGGTTGAATCCACCGCCTCCTGTCCAATACCTTCTGTAACCGCATCCTCATTGTCCTGATCCTGTGCCACAACACAAAAAGCCGTTCCCAGCACCAGCAAAGCTGCCAATACAAGCGCCAATATCGCCCTCGGTTTTACCATTTCGATGGTGACCTCGCCTTCTTTGGCATAGTTACCTCTGAAGTTCTACATCAAGCAAAATAATTCCTGCGCTGATGTTTTTTGCCAAAACCTGCTTGACTTGCCTTAAAAACCTGCTATACTGTAATTAGATATATGAACATTTGTTCACATGTATACGTATAGATATAAGGGAGTGATCAAGTGACTGAGGAACTGTCAGTACTTCACCCCGATGTGGTGGCAAAGGTGAAAGCATCTATGGCCGCGGAAGAAACGCTCTACGATCTGGCGGAGTTGTTCAAGGTCTTCGGCGATTCCACCCGGATCAAGATTCTGTCGGCACTGTTTCAATCAGAGATGTGTGTCGGGGACATCGCTGTGGCGTTGGGAATGACCCAGTCGGCGATTTCCCACCAGCTTAGGGTTTTGAAGCAGGCCAAACTGGTCCGCTACCGCAAAGAGGGCAAAGTGGTTTATTACGCTCTCGATGATGATCATGTCAAAGAAATCTTCCATCAAGGGCTGAACCACATCAGCGAAGACCGCAGATAACACTGTCTAAACTGAAATTGTGAGGGGTAACAATCATGGAACACATTCACGCAGCAGTCAGCCACAGTCACGCAGGTGACGCGGCGTGCGCCTGCGGCAGCTGTGCCCAAATCGTCAACTTCCACAATCACGGGGAAGAACCGGAACCGGCATTGTCCTGGTGGCGGAATCCCCAGCTTTTGGCCGTCTTTGGCTCTGTCCTGCTTCTCGCCCCGGCAGCGGCATTCAGCCTCACTCCTTTCATGAAGTTCGGCCTGTTTCTCGCTAGCTATCTCTTGGTCGGGAGCGAGATCCTGATCAAAGCCGGCCGCAACCTTGTCAAAGGCAGAGTCTTTGACGAATACTTCCTGATGTCCGCCGCCACCATCGGCGCCTTTATTATCGGAGAATACCTGGAAGGCGTGGCTGTCATGCTCCTGTTCCAGGTTGGCGAGTTCTTCCAGGATTTGGCAGTCCACCGCTCCAAGCGCTCAATCAGAGCTTTGCTCAACATCCGCCCTGATTATGCCCATGTGCAGGTCGGCGCGGAACTAATAACTGTCTCGCCGGAGCAGGTCCAGGTTGGCGAACGGGTGGTTGTCAAACCCGGTGAACGGGTCCCTCTCGATGGCGTTGTCGTCGAAGGCGTTTCCACCATCGACACTTCCGCCCTCACCGGAGAATCGATGCCCCGCCACGTCCAAGCGGGCGATGAGGTTTTAAGCGGCAGCATCAACAACAGCGGACTGCTTGCCATTGAGGTGAGGAAGAGCTATCAGCAGTCGACGGCAACCCGGATCATCGAACTGGTGCAAAGCGCCGCCAGCAAAAAGACTACGACTGAAAACCTGATCTCCAAACTGGCCAGGTACTACACCCCCGCCGTTGTCATTCTTGCCGTGGTCTTGGCGTTCTTGCCGCCCCTCGTCCTGGCTGGCGCCTCTTTCAGCGAATGGGGTTACCGGGCGCTGGTCTTTCTGATCATCTCCTGCCCGTGCGCATTGGTCATATCGATCCCGCTCAGCTTTTTCGGTGGTATCGGCGCAGCCTCCCGCCACGGGATCCTGGTCAAAGGCAGCAACTATCTCGACGCTTTTAACGACCTGGGCGTAATCGCCTTCGACAAAACCGGCACTTTGACCCAGGGCAAGTTCAAAGTCACGCATGTGGCCCCGGATGGCCTTACTGAAGCTGAACTCTTGCAATATGCCGCCTATGCCGAAAGCTATTCCAACCATCCCATCGCTGTTTCCATCCGGGAAGCTTACGGCGAAGCGATCGATCAAAGCTTGATCACAGACTACCACGAGATCCCCGGCCTTGGGATCACGGCATCGGTCAAAGGCCAAGCAGTAATTGCCGGGAACGAGCGGATCATGGCTCACCACGGCATCCCTGTCCCGGAAGTCATCCCGTTGGGATCCATCGTCCATGTGGCCGTCAACGGCAAATATGCGGGGTATATCATCGTCGCTGATCCCATCAAGCCGGAAGCGGTCACCGCAATCGCCCAGCTGAAGGTAATGGGGATCGATCTCGTGATGCTCAGCGGCGACAACCACGCCCATGCGGAAGCAGTTGCCCGGGAGATGGGCATTGGGCAGGTCTATGCGGAGCTTTTACCCCAGGATAAGGTCAACATTGTGGAGAAACTGCTGGCAAAGCGCAATGGCAAGCTCGCCTTCGTCGGGGACGGCATCAACGACGCGCCGGTCCTGGCAAGAGCGGACATCGGCATCGCCATGGGTGGTTTGGGTTCGGATACAGCTATTGAGGCGGCGGATGTCGTGTTCATGACCGATGAAATCGGCAAACTGGCCGCCAGCATTAAACTGGCGAAGTATACCCGGAAGATTGTCTGGCAGAACATCGCCCTCGCTTTGGGAATCAAGGTGCTCTTCCTCCTGCTGGGAGCTTTGGGCGCAGCCAGCCTTTGGGAAGCGGTGTTCGCCGATGTAGGTGTGACTTTGATCGCTGTGATCAACGCTTCAAGGGTACTGAGAGCGAGAGTTTGAAAACAATAAACAAGAGGCGCTTCTCCCAAGCAGGAAAAGCGCCTCGCTTGATTACCGCAGGCTCTGTTACGGAGCTGTTTTATTATATATCATACCCGGGCAGGTACTCTTTCGTGTTCTCCAGCATCTCCATGAACAACGCCCGAGCGTCTTTCAGATCGATGGTCACCAGCGGATCATTGACAAAGGCTTGGAAGGCCAGCTCGATATCCCGCTCGAATGCAGCTTTCACCACTGTCTCCTGGTTGAACACCTGACGCATCACCAGGTTGCGCACCGGGATCGGCATCTCGCCGGCAACCACCGGGCGGACACTGTCTTTGGTGAACACGGCGTTGGTCTCCACCACGACACCTTTGGGCAGGTCTGGCGCTTGGCCGCGGTTCGGCAGATTGACGTTGGTGATCAAATCGCCGAGGCCCAAGAGCGCCTTCATCTGGTGCACGCCTTCTTCGCCCGAAGGCTTGAGCTCAAACGGCTCTTCGTTGTTCACCAGGCGCTTGCTCTTCTCCATGCGCTTCTCCAGATCCTCGAAGCGGGAATTGACATGGATCAGCGGGAACTTCCAGAACGCCACCGTCTCCCTGTCTTTCAAATACCAGGCGCCGGGCAGGAACTCCACCAGGTGGCGGTCACCGGCGGCGGCGATCAATCCATAGCGCTTGAACAGGTCAAACTTGACCCGGTGGGCGTTGTGGTAGCCTTCTTCGTAGTATCTATCGACAAACTTGGCGTAGATCGGCATGATATCCTCGCCCTGGTAAGTCACCCGGTCAATCCAGGTGAAGTGGTTGATCCCCAGCACATTGGTGAGGATCTCAGTCCGCTTCGGCCTTTCCACACCCAAGAACTCGGTAATAGCTGCGCCGATCAGCCTCTGGGTGCCGAAGACTTCGTGGCAGCAGCCGAATGCCTTGATCTCCGGGAACACCTCATACAATGTGCGCATGAGCATGGTCATGGGGTTGGTGTAGCTGATCACCCAGGCATTCGGTGAGTATTTCTTGATCGCCTCGGCGATCTCGATGTACATAGGGATCGCCCGCAGCGCCCGGACAATTCCGCCGGGGCCGGTTGTATCGCCGGTGGGCTGGAGAATCCCGTACTTCTCTGGTGTATGGACATCGGAATACATTTCCTTCAAAGTGGCCGGCAGGATGGAAATGACCACAAAATCGGCGCCGGTCAGCGCTTCTTGCAGCGACTCGACTGCTTTGTAGTTCCACTTCCCTTTCACATCTTCCCGCTCATTGAGCCTGTTTCCGATGATCTCGTTATTCTTTGCCGCTGGAATGTCGATATCATAGAGCCTTACAGTTCCCGACAGAGCTTCTTCCCGGGCAAGGTCGCCCATCAAAGTCCAGGCCCATCCCCGTGAACCGCCGCCGATATAGGCAAGATTGATGTCAGTTACTTTGCTTCCTTCGTATTTCAAGTACTCCTCCTCCAATCATTAGCCTTATATACTTACTATAAATTACCAGGCACCGGATTGCAAATGCATCTTAGGGCCTGCTGCCGGCATAGTCCTGATATTCCAGCTTAATGTTGTCAAAGTAATACTCCATCTTGTGAGCTGTTTCCCTGCTGTCCATGTAGATGACGAAGTACAGCCCGGCGGCAAGGTCCGCCTCTGCCGGGTAACCACTGCTTTGGCCTGCTGCATCGGGCGCGGCCATGGTGAAGGCCTTGCCGTTGAGGATGCGGTTGGCATCACGGTTGTAAAGGGTGGTGGTGATCACTTTGTTTTTCAGATCGATCTCGGCGACGATCCTAAACCATTTGCCGGCCATGGCGTCGTTGGCTGCGAACTCGGTCCCATAGCCGTTTTCCCGGATATTGCCGGCGTTGAACATGTTGAGCTGGGCCCAGCTGCCGTGGACTCCCCACCGGACAAACCGTGTGGGATCGGATTTGCTGTTGCCCTCATTCCCCAGGCTGGTGGCCAGGTCAAAGAAGCTGTAGCTGTCCGGCAAATAATCGGTGGATTCGAGCAGGAAGTCGAAGCTGAAGCGCAGGGTCTCAGTGACTTCCAGTGTGCCGCCGTTGGCTTTGACCGCAGCGGCCAGATCCCAATAGGCACCGGCGTTGGCGGGTACGATCACACCGTCGGCTTTAGTGAATCTGTAGACAGTGTTGCCGCCAAGATCATGCGGCACAATTTCCAATCCTTCCTGAGGAGCCAGCAGAACCGGAGCTGCCCACGGTTCGGCAAAGTCTGCGGTTTCCACGGCGACGGTCTCCAGAATGGCCGCTGTCAGATCCAGCGCTGCCGTTTCTCCTGCTTTGGCAGACAAGGTGACTGTATCGCCGGAGACTATAGAGTAACCATGGGCCACTGATACAGCAATCTCATAGTCTCCTTCCGGCAGGTGTTCGATCAAGTAATCCACTTTGGTTTCGCCTGCCGGGACGACCACTGCCGCTTTCTTCACCACAGCACCGTTTTGGGAGAAGACCAGATTCACCCGGATATCCTGAGCCGAAGCTGGCCTTAGGTTCACTGCCCCCTTGAGGTTGAAGCTGTTGTCGGTCCTTACCCAGGCGGCAATGGGCACAGTCAGGGCTTTTTTGTCACCAAACCCGGTGGCCAAGTCCTTTACATAGAGGGTTAGTGCCGCATTGACCGCCGGTTCGCCGTGAGCCGGCCGGACAAGGATCAGTTCTGTGCCGTCTTCGCTGACAGCGGCATACTCGCTGGCCGCCACCCAGAAGAAAGTGTAGCCTTCCGGTGCCCGCGGCAGGGGGACAACTCTGCTGTCTGTGTTGGTATCGATAACCGTTGTGTCAAGGAGCTGATGGATGCCGGCATACATGGGCGCCAGCCCGAGCGGGTCCCATCCATCGCTTCCCCGGAGGTAGTTGTATGGGTTGAATTCCAAGCTCTGCCATTCAGTCAAAACCGAGCCCATCGGCGCCAGCCGGTTGACCACCCGGTTTTTGGTGTCGATCGGCACACCGTTTTCGTCAACCGAGCCGTATTCGTAGAATCTGGCTTCTTCCCGCATGGTGTTGCCCATGTCGGTCCAAGCATCGGGCGAGATCAGGAAACGGCCGTTGACCTGCTTGATCGTGGTGCCGATAAAGGTGACCTGAGCTCCCAGCGGGCTGCTCCAGGGCCGGCCGAAAGTCCCCGGGTTCGGGGTCTGGTTCATCATCCGGTAATCCACAGTGCAGTACCAGAACAAAAAGCCGTACTTGGTGCTTGCGCTCTGGGCACCGGCGGTGATGGTGCCGGTTTTGCCGCCGTCTGTGTATCCGGCGAACACCAGGGTGCAGTTGTTGAAGACGGCGGTGGCGCCGCCGAAGATGTAGTCGGTTCCGCCCATGATCGTGCAGTTGTCAAAGAAGGCGCGGTTGGTGCCCACGTACAAGGTGTCCTGCTTGCTTCTGATGATGCAGTTGCGGATAATTGTCTGATCCGCGTCGATGTGCAGCGCGGCTGCTCTCTCGGTGTAGTTCTGCTTTTCCACTTCTGTACTGCCCACCGGCAGCCCCGCCCTGGGCGGCTTGAGATCCGCCTGCGGCTCAGGGGTGACGCCGGCGTCCAGTTCTTCCTGGGTGATGTAGAAGTTAAAACTGCTTTCAAAAGTCAGGTTTTCAGCAATGAATCCCCTTGCGCTTTTCTCAAGTTTGACCGCGCAGCCCCAGCGGTCGGGTTTGCCCAAGACACCGGTTTTGACAGTGCGGTACCTGTGCAGGGTGCCGTTTTTGTCGTAATAGGAGATCATGCTGACAGCATCCCCGATGTTGTAACGCGTCAAGCCTTCCCATGTGGAATCGGCGCTCCAATCCACATTGGGATCATAAAAGCCGTCCGGGCCGACGTTGTTGTATACGTAGCCGATGCCGTAATACCAAGTGAGGATCACTTTTGTCGGATCGCCGGAGGCGCTTCTCAAAGTGAGAAAAGGCTTGTCGATCCTGATCTGCTCCCGGTAAGTACCGTCAGCGATTTCGATGATCACCCGGTCTTCCTCTCTGCTCACAACCGGAGCTGCGGCAACGGCTTCGGTGACGGTTTTGTACCTGTTCTGAGCTGGATCTGATTCCTGGCTGCCGTCAACGTAAATGATCGTCTGTGCTGCTTCTGCAATCATGCTTTGACCACCTATGGCTGCTGTCAAAAAAAGCAGCAGAATTAACATCCAAGTTTTTTGCTTCGTGCAACCGCTCATGCACATCTCCCTTTCTGAATGATGAATTTCAGCCTGAGTACAGCATCTCGATCACTATCAGATTACGTAAAACCTGGGTTAATTCCTTCTGTATATTTAACATAAACGCTATGTGTTTCCACATAAAATGCTACAGAAATGTGGGGGATAAAGCAGGAACTTTGCGTTTGACAATGAATCCCATTATCAGGAATGGGATCGGAAGGAGCAGAGAGATGAACAACATATGGGAAGCAGCACTTCTAGGAACGGTCGCCGGATGTTTAGGTACAGGGCTTGGCGGGTTGATCATCAGTGTCCTGCGGACGCCGAAAAGCAGGACAATCAGCTTTATCCTGGCATTTTCCGGCGGTATCATGCTTGCGGTTATATTCAACGATCTTATCCCTGAATCCATGGCCTATGGGAACCTCTCCACCATGCTGATTGGCTTTCTGGTGGGGTGCGTCGCACTGTATTTCCTGGATCATGCGGTCCCTCACGTGCATGTTTCGGCTGTCGGCAACCATGACAAGAAAACGATGCGCTTGATCCGCACCAGCATTTTGATCGGCATCGGCATCGCGGTGCACAATTTCCCGGAGGGTTTGGCCATTGGGGCTGGGTACGCCGCTTCCCAAACCTTGGGCATTGGGTTGGCGGTGATTTTGGCGCTCCACGACGCTCCTGAAGGAATGGCGATGGCTGGGCCGATGAAGGCGGCCAATTTAAGCCCGTTTCGGATTGTGGCCACCTGTACTTTGGCGGGAGTGCCCACTGGGTTGGGAGCGCTGCTCGGCGCATATCTAGGCGGTGTTTCGGATCTGTTCTTGTCCGTTGCTCTCGGCTTTGCCGCCGGCGCTATGATTTACCTTGTCTTTGACGAGCTGCTGCCGATTTCACAGGAACTCAACAGTGAGCATTCGGCGACATTCGGAGGGATAGTTGGCGTGGTCGTGGGAATCCTGTTCATGACGCTGTTGGAATGAGTGATGAGCAGGGAAAATTAAGCGGGCCATAGTGTAAAGTAGTTGTAGGATAAAACTAAACAAGAGATCGTCCTTTTGGTAA
>ENA-UPSB01000428-UPSB01000428.1-bioreactor-metagenome-genome-assembly--contig:-NODE-428-length-71244-cov-6.895110_pt1 | contig 71244 bp, 78 predicted proteins | sample MGYA00238182_ERZ773286 | MGnify/ENA primary metagenome ERZ773286 (study PRJEB29026, sample SAMN07631240) | bioreactor metagenome | isolation source: Switchgrass digestor | place: USA: Dartmouth... | reverse complement strand
TACTTTCACATCGTTTCTGGTTTTCCTGCTGTCCGCCATAATATGTTCATTTTTCGACTCGGCGCCACAAGCCCTTCCCCAGGCTATCGTGCTGGCTAACCCCAGCTTAAACAGGGCCTTTCTGCGGGTGCTCGCGGACTTGATCCGCTATCTGTCGCTGGGATCTGTCGGGCTGGGCATCTACGGCATCATCTTCTGGCCCCACGGCCGGGGTTAGCCCCCTGTGCCGGGTTTTCTGGACGCCGCTTGGCATCGTGGTTGGGGCTAGCCTTGCCCCGTGTCCCGTCCTTTCCGGCCATCGCTTCGTCGTATAGCGCTTTGACCTCGGCCGGCGTTAAGTGCCTCCACTTCCCCATAGGCAAATCGCCCAGGGATACTCTCCCCACCTTAGTCCTGGTAAGGCGGTACACGCCGTAACCTGCCCACGCGCACATCTTTTTGACGAGGTGTTTTTCGCCTTCATGGACGCCTATCCTAAGCCGCTCCCGGGGACCCTTAAGAGGCAAGAACTCCGCGTAATCGGCTGAAACCTTGCGTCCGTCCATAATTATCCCGGACAGCATCTCCTTGACCTTGCGCTCGTCTCGGTCTCCGATGACCTCAACCACGTATTCTTTGATCACATGGTGCTTGGGGTGGGTCAGAAGATAGGTAAGCTCGCCATCGTTGGTCAACAGCAGGAGCCCGTCGGCATCCTGGTCAAGCCTTCCGACGGGGAAAACCCGCTCCTTCACACCGCGTACTAAAGACAGCACCGTCCGCCTGGAGAACGGGTCGGAACAAGTAGACAAGTACCCCGGCGGCTTGTTTAGGGCCAGGTAGACGCGGGGCTCCTCGGCTGTCACTTCTCGCCCGTCCACAGTAACTTTGTCTGCCGAAGGACGCACTTTCTCCCCGAGCCGGGCTCTCCTGCCGTTCACCAGCACTCTGCCCTGTTCGATGAGGAGGTCCGCGTGGCGCCTCGACGCTACCCCGGCTGACGCCAAGAAGCGCGAGATCCGGACCTCATTTTCCGCTCCCATTCTCTCTTCCAGGCCAAAGCACCTCGCATAACAAGCATGCCTCATATAAAGAGAAGGCGGGCCGCTCGCGGTCCGCCATCTCTCAAAATGCCGCCTTCAACTACTTCAAGAGCGCAACAAGCTCAACTTCGACGCAGGCGTTCATGGGCAGCTCGGCGACTCCCACGGCGGCCCTGGCGTGGGCTCCCTGCTCACCGAAGACCTTACCGAGGAGCTCGGAGGCTCCGTTCACGACCTTGGGCTGGTCGGTAAATCCGGGTGCAGAAGCTACGAATCCCGTGACTTTCACGATCTGGGCCACGTCATCCAAATCTCCGACCACGCTCTTTAGAGCGGCGATGCAGTTTATTGCGCACTGCTTCGCTTCTTCGTAGGCAGTTTCCAGGGTTACATCAGAACCCACTTTCCCTGTCACGGACAGTTTGCCCTGTCTCATTGGTACTTGTCCCGATATGTACACCCACTGCCCAGCCTTAACCGCCGGAACGTAGGCTGCCAGAGGCTTCACGACGGGGGGCAGCTCGATCCCAAGTTCCTTTAGCCTCTCCTCAACGCGCACTCCGCATTCCTCCTAGAAAGTCCTTGGCCACCAGGGGTAATGGTCGCCCCGCGCCCAGGCCGCGATGGCAAGCGCAATCTTCCTTAGTGGAGCCAATTTCAATCATACCCCATGACACCATCACGGTCTACCGTGCCACGCTATCATGTCACGAACAGTATTTCCTCTGAACGGCCGCGGTAGAGCAGCCACATAGGCTTTGCATGTTCCCGTCTTGCACGTACATAAGGTTATGTGGAACCGGCGGTCCCACACTCTCATGGCCGCCGAGCTCAGGTGGTGGGCTCAATGAACGCTGTGTGGCTCGTCCTTGTGGGCTTGGGTTGCGCTGTGGCGCTCCTGACCGGGAACGTTGACGAAATGATGGCATCGGTGCTTGAGGGCGCTGACAGCGCTATCGAACTTGTCATCGGGCTTGCGGGGCTTTTTTGTCTCTGGGTCGGTATAGAGAAGCTGGCTGAAGAATCGGGCTTAATAAAGGCCATGGCCAGAGCCACCCGCCCCGTGTTGGGAGTCCTATTCCCGGAACTTCGGGGCAAGTCCAAACCTCTTGGAACCATATCGGCGACTATCGTCTCCAACCTCTTGGGCCTTAGTTCCGCCACACCTCTGGGAACCAAAGCGATGAGGGAAATAAAGGATGCCTTGAAGGACGAAGACGACCGGATGAACGCCATGATCCGTCTGGTGGTGCTGAGCGCCGCGGGTCTATGCTTCTTTCCCTCATCGGTGGTAGCGCTCCGGGCCGCGACGGGTTCCGCCGCGCCGGCCATCGTCGCGGGGCCAACGGTCCTCGCCGGGCTGGCCGCGACATGTGGAGGCCTATCCGTCCACTGGCTTTTCTCACGAAGGCGGCGATCCAAGTGAGCTTTCTGACGTTCCTTGCCAAGATGGGAGTCTACTCATTCCCGATCATCCTAATCGGGGTCCCTCTCTACGCTCACCTAAAGGGAGTCCCGGTGTACGAGACGTTCATCAAGGGCGCGGAGGAGGGCCTCAGAGTCGCTCTCGATACCCTACCGTACCTCGTGGCGATCTTTGTAGGCATCTCATGTTTCCGAGGTTCCGGGGCCCTGGAACTGGTCTCCAAGGCATTTGGATTCTTGCTTAAGCCCCTGGGGCTGCCGGTGGACGTGATCCCGCTTGTGGTCATCCGGCCCATCAGTGGGAGCGGGGCCCTCGCCCTCACCGGCGACATTCTGCGCACCTACGGACCGGATTCCTCCATGGGCCTTCTCGCCTCCATCCTGCAAGGGGCGACTGATACATCGTTTTTCGTGGTCACGGTTTACTTCGGCGCGGCAGGCATCAAGAAGACCCGCCATGCTTTGGGAGCTTGCTTGTTCGGGGATTTATGCGGATTCATAACCGCCTTCCTGATCTGGAGGGCCATGGTTCGCTAGACCGGCTCCCTGGTTCCCCAGGGAGCCGTGTGTGCTACCGCCTTAGTTGGTCTTGAGCCATGCGGGCTTCAGCGTACTCGATCATCCGTTTGACCATTTGGCCGCCGAGGCGTCCGCCAAGCTGTCCTCCGATTCGTCCGCACTCCCGGGAGGTCATGTTCGGCCATCCGACAGCGCGGATCTTCTCGGAAAGCCCGAGCTCATCGGCAATCTCGTACTTCATGCGATCCAAATTGGCCCGGAGCTCGTCTTCACTTCCACCCCTCACATATCCTAACTCCTGGGCGACTTCGTACTTCAGGTTATCCAGAGCGCGAACCGCGTCAGGATTTACCGGACGGTTACGTCGTCTTCCCAAGAAGGATCCCCCCTTAGGGGCGGTAGCCTAATTATGTTTCCCTGGAGGGGCTAGTCGTAGGTACGGATCGATGTTCTGTGGGCTGGAAAGTACAGGAGCAAACAAGTCGCCTACAGCCTGAGCCCTTTCAAGCGCCGTCTTTATGTTCCACGATTGGCTGTGGATCCGGCTTCCTTCAGCCAGTTCATCCCAGGTCACAGGTATGGAAACGGGCGCCCCCTGAGACGCCCTGACACCGTAGACGACCGAGATCGTCTGTCCTCGGGCGTTTTGCGGGTAATCGATGTACACGTAACCGGTCCTGTCCTTCACCTTTCTTTCGAGGGTGACAAGGTCGGGAAACGCGCCTTTTATGAGGGACGCGCCCAATCCGACGAATCTGGCGACGTCCTTGTACGAGTATCGAGGCTCCAGAGGGACGTAGATGTGCAGGCCGGTCGCTCCGGAGACTTTGGGAAACCCAACGAGCTTCCACTCATCCAGGAGAGACTTCACAATCATTGCCACTTTCTTTACGTCATCCCATCCGGTACCTTCGGACGGATCAATGTCGAAGACGGCAAAATCGGGGTTATCCAGGGACGAGTAACGGGATAGCCACGGGTTGATCTCGATAGCTCCCGAATTAGCCATCCAAACCAGGGTCTCAACGTTTTGGCACAAGATGAAGTTGATGTAAGAACCTCTTTCTTTGGACCGTATGGGAGCGACGCTCACCCAGGACGGCATCCCGGGCGGCGCGTCTTTCTGGTAAAACCCCTCTCCTTTGATGCCTTCCGGGTACCTTACCAAGGAGAGCGGACGGTCCCTCAGGTGAGGCAGGATGTACGGGGCTATGCTGGCGTAATAGTCCACAAGGTCTCGTTTGGTGTAGCCTTGTTCGGGCCAGTAGACCTTGTCTAGATTGGTTAGGGCTACCTCTTGGGAGCCCACCCTCGCGATGGTTGGAGTCTTCACCGGCACTATTCACACACCTCCCGAAACACAGGATGCCGGAGTCGTCCGTCGGGAGTGATTTCCGTGTACTGGACTTCCACGCCGTAAAAGGGCCTCACCCACCGGATTGTCTTTATTTCCGCTCTAGTGAGGTCTCCAAACACCGGCTTACGGACGGCCTCAACGCGGGGAGCGACCAGGTCCGAGCCCGCATCCACATGCCCGGTATCCACAGCGGCGGCGTCGATGGGCGTGAGGTTCTCCAGAAAAAACTTCTCATACCGACTGTTGAGTCCCGACGACACTCGTCCCACAATGTCTAAGCGGCCGTCTTTTTCCCGGGCGACGACCAGAGAACCGACCGTTCTTCCGGCGCCGGGCATGTATCCTACCACCCAGAAACGGCCCTCTTGGACGTTTTTCACTTTGATCCAGTCTTTTGACCGCTTTCCCGGGGTGTAAAAGCTGTCTTTCCGCTTGGCCATCATCCCCTCCAAGCCTCGCTCCCGCACCCACTCAAACAAGGCTTCTCCCTGGCCAGACACGGTCTCTGACCTGAAAACATCCTTGCCCCATGAATAGACTCCCTCCAAGAGAGCTTGGCGCTCCGATAGGGGCTCGTCTAAGAGCAGCTTGCCGTCTACGTAGAGGAGGTCGAAAGCCACAAAAACAACATCTTGGGGTTCGGTCCTAAGATGGGAGAAATCGACCCTGCCGTCCCGAAACGCGACGATTTCGCCGTCGATGAGGGCGCTCTGGGCGTTCAGACCCCGCCACATACCGCTTAGCCCCGGGAACCTGGGCAACAGGGGCTTTTGGTTCCGGGAATCCAGGTAGCACTGGCCGCGGGTGAGATAGGCCAGCGAGCGGTAGCCGTCCCACTTGACCTCAAACGACCAAGCCTCGTCCGAGAAAGGCTCGCCGCCCGGAGTGGCCAACATGGGAAACAGCCGCGGGATTCCGAAAACCCGGTCGGGTCCTAGACCCCGCTCGGGATCCGGGCTCATGCCGGGGGCGGGGCAGCCGCCTCGCCCTCGCCTGAAGCTCTCCTTCTTCTGGCCCTGGGTTTCCCGTCAGCCGCGGTCCGGCCTTTTTGCCGTCCTTCGTCGGCTTTGGCTTTCTCCACGCTCCTGCGCAGCGCTTCCATCAGGTCTATGACTTGCGCGCCGGCCCGCTCCGGTTCACGCACGATCTCCCTACCCTGGACTTTCTTCTCGATCAAATCGGAAAGGGCCTGACGCTGGCGGTTCTCGTACTTGCCCGGCTCGAAGTCAGACGTCAGGGTTTCCATGAGCGTCTTTGCCATGGACATCTCGCGTTCGTCCAGGTGGACGTCTTCGGGAATGCTTAGTTCCTCGCCTTGCCTGACTTCGTTGCCCCAGTACATGGTCTCCATCATGATGAAACGGCCCTTATAGACGCGAATAAGCGCCAATGTTTCTTTCGCGCGGATCGCTACTCTGGCGACGGCGACTTTGCCCTGTTCTTCCATGGCCTTCCGCAGGAGCGCGTAAGCCTTACCCGCGCCTTCCCTCGGTTCCAGAAAGAAGCTCTTTTCGAAGTACACGGGATCCACCTGGGACAATTCCACGAAGTCCAGTATCTCTATGACGTGAGCCGCCGGGCCGGGGATGGCCTCCATTTCTTCGTCGCTGATGGTAACGTACTCGCCCTTCGCGTACTCGAACGCCCGGGTTATCTCATCTTGAGCGATTTCCCTGTCGCAGGTAGGACACCACTTTAAGTACTTCACCGGAGTGCCGCATTTCGCGTGAAGCAAGTTGAAGCTGGGCGACTTCCTTTCGGTCGCGGCGTACAGCCTGACCGGGATCACCACCAGCCCAAAGGCGAGGGTACCGTTCCACAGCGGCCGCATGTCCCTACCTCCCGGTTCTAGAGGCCCGGTTCTGGCGGGCGGCCTCTGGTATGGAGAGCATCGGCCGTTCTTTCCAGAAGGTCGGGGAGTTCATCAAGCAGACGGTCGTAAATGGCACGGGAATCTACCGGCAGAAACCTTACCTTCTTGGTGCCGACCACTAGGAACCCAACCGGCCGCACCGTCACGCCCGCGCCTGTCCCCCCTGTGAACGGCAGGTGTTGACCGCCACTTCCTCCTTGTACATCGTACTCGTTTTCACGCTGGCCTTCTTCGGCGGACGTTTCTCCGCCCATGCTGTCATCGCCGCCGCCCGTGATAAACCCGAAGGACACTTTGGAAACAGGGATAATCACAGTCCCTTCTTTGGTCTCAACCGGTTCTCCCACAACCGTGTTCACATCGACCATGGCTTTAAGGCTTTCCATGGTAGTCTTCATGAGAGTCTCAATCGGATGCCAACCCATGTCTTGACCCCCCATCGCAAACTTCCTAGGGGTAGTATTGCCACGCTGTGTTGAGGCGATGTCACGCGGTGCGTGACATCAACAAAGGTTGGGTCGCTTTCCTAAGATGCCATCCCAGTTTTAGGAAACCGACGACGCTTGCTCCCGTTTCGACGTCAATCTTGGCGTCAAAAGTCACAGTGTCATACCTGGGGGCAAACCAAATTACCGGTTTTTTGTCAAAGCGAAACCCTTGCCGGCGCATGGTCCTCAGGAGGAGAAAGGCCGCCGAGTTCAACCCGCCCAGGAGGAGAGCGGTCTGGAATGCGTCGCCCACTCCAAGGTGTCCCCGAACGCTAAGTTTCCTCACACGAACAATACCGGCCACTTCCCTAAGGATTTCCCTGACCAGAGGCAATGCTTTCCGAAACGCCGCCATCCCTCTTCGAATCTTCTTCGTCAGCGGCACCGCGTCGGGCGTTCTCGCGCGTTCGCGGTCAGGTGTTGGCTCCGCGCTCAAGTCCGGCTCCATATCCTTAGGAGCCCGTCGCGTCTTGGGCTGGCGCAATCTGTGCAGCTTGTCGGGGGTCAGTTCAGGCAAGGGAATATACCATGGGATGAGAGGCAAGCGAACCCATATTCGAACCCCGAAACGATCCGGTCCTACCCTGGCCCTGAGCCGGATCCAGACAGGCAGAAACAGGGCCAAGACAAATAAAGATACCGCAGCCAGAGCGGCAATGACCACCAGATACCGCATGGGTTAACACCTTGAGCCCAATGGACTTCCGGTTTAGCATGTCCATTCATCGGCCAAGGTAAACCCTTGTGAGATCCTACAATGGAAAACCCCGCCAAAAGGGCGCCTACCGCTCTCCGGCGTCTGTCCCGAGCGGCAACTGCCTGGGCCTTTCATCTTCGTCAGAATCGGGGGGACCGGACAATGGCGGCAAGTCCTCTATGGAGTTCAATGAGGCTTTCTTCAAAAACTCGTCGGTAGTGACGTAAAGCTTCGGGCGGCCCAGACTCTTCTTCCTTCCGGCCTCCCGAATGAGGCCTTTCTCCAACAGCGTTTCTATGCTGGCCTCCGGGTTTACTCCCCGGGCGCTCTCAATGTCTTGGCGCGTCACGGGCTGGCGGTAAGCCACCACGGCGAGAGTTTCCAGGGCGCCCCTGGATAAGGAAACCGGGACCTTCCAAGAAAGCACTTCCTCGATGACGTGGGCGCACTCAGGACGGGTGGAAATCATCAAGCCGCCGGCCACACGTTCCAAAAAGATGCCTCTGTCCTTATACAGCTCCTGAAGCTCGGACGCGGCTCTTTCCACGTCCTGCTCAGTTACCCGGAGCCCGGTCGCGAGCCTCTTTACCGGCACCGGCTCGTCCGAGGCGAACAAAATGGCTTCAATCAGGGCCGTAAGGTTCACTCTTCACGCCCCTCTTCCTCTGAGTAATCCGTTGAGTCCGGAGGGTCCGCCGCGTAGTCCGTGTGGTCTATGGACAAAACGCTCTCCCGGTCCGTGCCGAAGACGATCTCCCCGAAAGGACCGGTCTGCCTGGCGAACAACCTCCGCCTCTTGATAAGCTCCAAAAAGGCCAGGAAGTTCTGGATGGCCTCTTTCTTGTCGCGCCCCAAGAAACGGGAAAACCTCAAAATCGCTCCCTTCCCTGCCAAACGCTTGACCTCGCTCCAGAAGCGCCGGAGGTGTGCGACGAAGTTCCACTTGGGGATGACCAAGGTCCGCCTGACCGGTTCGGATTTGGCGACTACCAATCTCATGGCGTCTCGAAGCTCACGAGGGTCTATAGACGTGATCACCGTGGTCGGAGCGCTCATGAGAGACGTAGCTCCACGCGGGTATTTCCGCGCCGAATCCCCCAGCAGCATCTTCATGTAATCGGTGGCCTTGCTGAGCTCCCACGGCTCCATTACAGGCAGGTACGTGGCTCCGACTTCGGCCGCCACGTCGCCCATCTCTTCATCTTCCGCGTCCGGGGCTTCTTGAGCTTGGCTCGGCAACAACCACCTTATTTTCGTGATCACCAAGTCGGAAGCCCTGGCCAAAGTGCGCACCGACGTCTCAAGGGGAATCTCGGACGCCTCAACTTGTCCACGAAACACGCGAAATAACGGGGCGAGTTTTAGGATTCCTTTCATGGCGCCTTAGCGGAAAACCAGAAGTGATAGATAGATGCCTACGTTCTGGACCCACTGCATGAACCCTGTGACCAAGGGCCAGAGAACCTTGGACGACAGCCCGCTGTACAGGAGCACGATAAGCACTAGAAAGCCGTACTGCTCAAACTGGTCCCAGAGGTCCTGCAGGGAATAAGGCAATAACACGGACACTATCTTGGACCCATCCAGAGGCGGGATCGGAATCAAGTTGAAAAAGCCCAGGCCGGCGTTTATCCATGCCGCTTGTTCCAACACCCTGGGTAAGTGGATCCAAGGGCTGCCCGTAAACCGGATGCGGGTGAACAAGAGTATCGTCAACACCTGCAGCACAAAGGCCGCTATCATGTTGGCGGCGGGACCGGCGAGCGACACCAATGCCATGCCTTTTCTGGGGTTTCTAAACCTATAGGGGTTAACGGGGACGGGCCTTGCCCAACCGAACCGGAAAAACAGGAGCATAATTGCGCCCACGAGGTCAAAGTGGGCCCAGGGCTCCAGAGTCATGCGGCCTTCCCTTTCGGCCGTATCGTCACCCAGTTCGAACGCTATTCTGGCGTGGGCATACTCGTGGATGCTGATGGCCAAAAGAAAGCCCGGTATCCTCAGTAAGATGGCTTCCAGCTGCGGCATGGGCAGTCCTCCCAGGTCTTTGCTACCTGGATCCTAGCACAATCTCGACGAACAGTCTCTTGCCGTCCCGGAGGATTTCCAATTCGAGTTTGTCGCCGGGTTTGTACTTTAGGATCTCACGCTGCAAGTTCGAGCCGTATATAGGTACTCCTTGAAGGCCGACAATAATGTCTCCTCCGACCATGACTTGTTCTCCGTCCACAGTCACGGTCCTGTTTCCTCCGCGAAGCCCGGCTTTGTCGGCGGGACCGCCCGGCTCAACCTGTACCAGCAGGGCTCCTTCGGTCACCGGCAGCCCCAAAAGGGAGTACTTGTCTCCCAGGTTCTTGGCCCAAACGTCGAGAGCGTGGTACTGAATGCCCATGAAAGCCCTTCGTACTTGGCCCTCTCTCATCATTTGCGGAAGCACTTGCAGGACGACTTCTGACGGGACAGCGAAGCCTATTCCCATGGCGGAGTCCATGATGGCGGTAACCACTCCTACAACCTCTCCTGACGAGTTGAGGAGCGGCCCTCCGCTGTTCCCCGGGTTCACCGCGGCGTCCGTCTGTATGAGGTTCTCGATGGTGAACTCGTTGACGCCGGGTTTTGTCTCGCTCTGAATGGGCAAAGACCGGTCCTTGGCGCTGATTATGCCCGTGGTAGTGGTGGGAGACCTGTCCAGCCCGAGACTGGTGCCCGTCGCGTATGGGCTTCCCAGCACTATGGCTTTTTGCCCCACCCGGACCTTGTCGTAGTCCGCGAAGGTAAGCGGCCAGATTTCATCTTCCGGCGCGTCTATCTTCAATACGGCGAGGTCGGTCAATCTATCGCTTCCGACGACCACCGCCGGGTAAGACTTTCCGGAGTAGGTGTGAACAACTATCGAAGTGGAGTCGGCGATCACGTGGTGGTTGGTGAGAATATGCCCTTCCTCATCGATGAAAAAACCAGACCCGTTGCCTTTGTAACTCATATTTGCCAGAGCGCTGGGCTGTTCCGTTGAGACCATGACGACGCCCCGTTTGGCGAAGTCAAAGACCGCGATTGTGTTTTCCTCGTCCTCAAGGCGCCAGGGTTCTTCCGGGTCGCCCTGCGTCGAATGGTCTATTCTTCGGGGTTCAGGCGGTTCCCATATAGCCGCTTCGGTCCTGCCCTCCCAAAAGGTGAGGGCGGCTCCCAAGGCGGTGCCGATAACCGCCAGGGCCAGTAAGCAAGCTTCAGCCCGTCTGAACAGAGGGGTCTTGGTCATTTCGCTCACTCCGGTCTCCGCGCGCAAAATCTTCTCTATCGAGTCTAGTCTACACGATTATCCCAGTTTGAAGAAGCCCGGCCGGTTTGAAGAAGCTGGGCTGACCTTTCCCGGCCAACCTTGTCCCCGCTAGCCCTTGGGATTGAACAGCACCGACATCAGGTAACCGAAAATGATGGCTGCCATAAGGGCGGCGGACGCCGCGCGGAATCCCCCCGTCAGGATCCCGAAAAGACCTGAACGAGTAGCGTCCTCCACCATCCCCGTCACAAGCAAGTGCCCAAACCCGGTAAGCGGGATGGTCGCTCCGGCGCCTCCCAGTGTGACCAAGGGCCCGTACAGCCCCAGGCCGGAGAGGACGGCTCCGACGCTTACCGCCGAAACCATGATGATGGCCGGGTTGGCTTTGGTCGTGTCCAGTATCAGTTGGGCAAGGCCGCACAAGAGCCCGCCCACGAGAAAAGCCCTTACCAAAGTCACAATCGCTTCATCTCCTTGGGTTCACACCCCCAACACGGATACGGCGTGAGCCACAGATGGGATGGATTCGTTCTGCTGACATGTTGTCGGGCTGTGAAGGGCGCCGGTGGCGATCAACAGCACCCTCTTAAGTTTCCCGGCACTTAGCTCTTTCCATACTTTGGCCGCGAACACCGTCGCGATGCACCCGCAGCCCGACGCGCCGGAACATATCTCCGGCGTCATCTCGTAGACTAAAAGCCCCGAGTCCTCATGGACACCGGTGAGATCAATCCCCTTTTCTTTGAGCAAGTGCCTCGCCACGGTAGACCCGATTCTCCCCAAGTCGCCCGACAGGATCAGGTCGTAATCCTGGGGACCGCGAGACATGTCTTCCAAGTGGCGGCAAAGGGTGTCCACAAAAGCCGGAGCCATGGCCGAGCCCATGTCGTTTGGGTCTATGATGCCGTAGTCTTGGATCCTTCCCGCGGTGAAGCTTTCGATCCTGGGTCCGGACCCCTCATTGGCAAGCACCGCGGCTCCCGCCCCCGTCACGGTCCACTGGCTGGTAGGCGCTCGCTGATACCCAAACTCGGTAGGGTACCTGTATTGCCTCTCGGCGGTATCGTGGTGGCTGGACGCCGCCGCCACCGCCCGCCGGGCAAAACCGCCTGCCACCAAAGCCGCGGCCAACCCCATCCCTTCAATCATCGTCGAACATGCCCCGTATATGCCCAGGAACGGAATGTTTAGCTCCCTGCCCATAAACCCGGAGGCGGTTATCTGGTTAAGAAGGTCTCCGGCGAAGAGAAAATCCACATCGTTGTTGCTAAGGGACGCTTTTGCCAGGGCGATTTCCACGGCTTGCCGCGCCATCCTGGACTCGGCCTTCTCCCAGGAGTTCTCGCCGGCAAGCGTGTCCTTGTATATCAGGTCAAAACCGGGTCCTAGCGGTCCCTTGCCTTCTTTGGGGCCGCACACCGCGGCCGCCGACACGATCACCGGCATCTCCCTAAAAACGCACGTGGACGAGCCACGCCGCATTGATTCCAACATGAAGCCCCCCGAAAACCCTTTTCTTTAGAAGACGAATACTTTCAGGATTGAGACAATGATGCTGCTAAGAGCCCCGTAGACCAAAACGGGCCCGGCTATTTGGAACATCCTCGCCGAGACTCCGAGAACGAAGCCCTCACGTTTGAACTCCATGGCGGGCGAAACGATGGAATTGGCGAACCCGGTGATGGGCAGGGCGCTGCCCATGCCGGCAAACCGGCCGATCTCATCGTAAATTCCAAGCCCCGTGAGGAGCGCGCCCAAAAACACCATGGTTGAGGAGGTCATACTGCTGGCCTGGACGAAAGGAACGCCTTTGGCGACCAGATAATCCAAGATTATTTGCCCCACCACGCAGATGCTTCCGCCGACCATATAGGCTTTTATGAAGTTCCTGGCGACCTGACGGGGTGGGTGAAACCCTTTTACCAGCATGTTGTAGGCTTCGGCTTCCCTGACTGTGGCTTTGGCCATCGGTCATCTCCCTCAAGGAGCCTTGTCTACGCGGTTACGGCCCCACGATTTTTCTCACGTTCCGTAGTATCCCCTTCCGGCACCCGGTCAAAACGGTCGCCGCGGGCCTCGAGGTACGACTTGAGCACCGATAAGGCCTTTTTTTCAAGCCTGGAGACGTGAGCCTGGGATATGCCGATGTCCTTCGATATTTCGGCTTGGGTCTTGTCGTAGAAGAACCTGGACTCAATGATAGCCCGTTCCTTGGGTTCGAGGAGTTCCAAAGCCCTGTGGAGGTCCATGGAATCAAGGGTTCCTTCGGGAGCGTGTTCTGTGGATGCCGCGGCCTCTTCTCTGTAGGCAGGCAGGTCTTCAAGATAGACCGTAGTTTGTGTGGCGTCCAAGGCGGATATCAGCGTGTCCACTTCCACTTCCAGAGCTTTCGCCATCTCTTCCAACGAAGGCTCAAGACCCCGCCTTGACCGGTAGGCCGTCCTGAACCGTTTGGCCATAGAAGCGATCTCCTTAAGGCGCCTCTCGACCTTAACCGGGGTGTTGTCTCTCAGGAAACGGCGCATTTCGCCCATTATGTGGGGAACGGCGAACGTGGAAAACTGAGCTCCGTAATCGGGATCAAACCTGTCTATGGCCTTTAAGAGACCTATGGCGCCCAGCTGGTAAAGGTCTTCCTTTTCAAGCAGCCCCGCGAAGCGGTTGACCGCGGCCCAAATGAGGCCGGTATTGGCGTTGAAGATCTCTTCCCTTGCCTTTTGGTCGCCGCCCCTCGCTCTTTCGAAAACTGCTCTATCTAAGGGCATCTCTTCTTAACCATCCTGACGGCAGTGCCGGAACCCACTTCGGACTCCAGTGACACCGAGTCCATGAACGACTCGATGAACGAGAGCCCCAAGCCCATGTGCTCGGGAACCGTGGTGAAGCCGGGCTCTTTGGCCTTCTCGATATCCGGGATGCCGCATCCCTGGTCTCTTACTTCTATCACCAGTTCGTCCCCTTGGCTTGTAACCGAGACCGTCACCTCGCCCTCGCCTCCCGGATACGCGTGGAGCACGGCGTTGGACACGGCCTCGGAAACCGCCACCTTTATCTCCTCAATGTCAGGGATGGTAAAGTCGGCGCCCGCGGCGAAGGTGGCGACGGCGATCCGCGCCACGGAAACGTTGGAAGGATGGGCTGAGAACCGCATGAACATCTCTCTCTTCACGACAAGGCACCTCCCAAAAGCCTAAGCGCCTCCTCCTGGCTTCGCGCGATTATAAGGACCGATGAGAGGCCCGCCATTTCGATCATGGCCAGCACCTTGGGAGGGGGACCGGCGAGGATAAGCTTGCCTCCCGCCGCCGTCACCTGCCTGTGGCGCCCAAGCAGCACCCCCAAGCCGGTGGAGTCTATGAATTCCAGGTTCTGCAGGTTAAGGACCAGGTTGGGAGAACCCGTCCGCATGAGTTCTTGGTCTACCCTGTCCCTAAATGACCCGGCGGTGGACAAGTCCAGTTCTCCTGAAACTTCCGCGATAACGCAAGCCGGGTTTCTGTGGAACGACAAATGCATCGCCCTCGCACCGCCCATGTTAAAATTTTCCTTTTACATTTCGACGGCGCGAAGGCGATTCCTCTTTGTTACTTGCCTATGTTGCCGGCCTCTACGCGACCGGCCTGAACCACAGGCCGCCTCAACGGGCCTAGGCTACCTGCCTATGGTGAAAGCCCGTAAATACCTTAACGCGTAGTCCAAGAAACTGGCCCGGGCCACGTCTTCCGCCGCCACAAGCGGCACGGTTGCCATCACCCGTCCGTCCACTTCCACTTGGACGCTCCCTATAACGTCTCCCTTTTTCACGGGAGCGACAACTTGGTCCAGTACTATCGTCCTCCGGACCTCTCCTTTGTCAGCTTTGGTAAGGGTGACGGCGACGGGGCGCTCCGGCATAAAGCCCACGGTGTCGGTTCTGCCCTTTAAGACCCTGGCCTGCCCGACACACTCGTCTTTCTCCAGGATCTTAAGAGACCGGAAGTTGGCAAAACACCAGTCCAAAAGGCGCCAGGCGTCATTTTGCCTCTGGTCAGGCGTCTCCGCTCCCATAAGGACGACGATGAACCTTGAACCGTCCCTTTCCGCTGTGGCCGAAATGCAGTATCCCGATTTGCTGGTGTGGCCGGTCTTAAGGCCGTCGCAACCCGGGTACAAGTAGACCAGCTTGTTGAAGTTGGTAAGCATGTTCTTGCCGCCGCGGAATTCCTGCATGTATATCTTGGTGTAATCCAAGAGGTGGGGAACCGTCACGGCGTGCCTGGACAGTATGGCCAAGTCCATGGCCGTGGTCTCATGTCCCTCTTCGTCAAGCCCGTGAGGGTTCTTGAAGGTGGTGTTCTCCATTCCCAGTTCCTTTGCCCTTTGGTTCATCCTGGCGACGAAGGCTTCCTCAGTGCCCGCCAAATGCTCAGCCACGATCACAGCGGCGTCGTTGGCCGACGCCACCGCCACCGCTTTCAGCCATTCGTCCAAAGGCATGGTCTCTCCAGGCTCGGCCCATACTTCCGTGCCCCCCATCTCCCAGGCGTTTTCAGACGCGACGGCTTCATCGGTGAGTTTGACCTTGCCGGAAGCCACATCCTCAAACGCCAACACCAGGGTCATAATCTTTGTCACGCTGGCGGGGGTTCTCTTTACGTGGGCGTCCTTCTCAAACAAGACCTCTCCGGATACCGCGTCCATTACGACGCACGACGGGGAATCGACCCTCGGCGGGGGAACCGACTCGATCCCGGACGGAGCGGCCGCCGCCGGGGCCGTAGGCATCGAAACGAAGGTCATTAGAACCGCGACCGCAAGGGCCATCCATCTCCGCGCCCCAGAGATGCGTGTCTTTCGCGTTTGGCTCTTGGAATCCATGACGAACGCCTCCAAAGTTTAAGTCCTTGGAGTTATAGTTCCAAGAGGGTCACGGTGTTATTAGAGGGCAACGGACCGGCCGCGATAACCGGCTACGCGCGGGGATGGCTCTTCGCGTAGACGTCTTTTAGCCTGTCTTTCGTGACGTGAGTGTATATCTGGGTAGTGGAAATGTCGGCATGGCCCAACATCTCCTGGACGGCCCTTATGTCCGCGCCGTTTTCCAAGAGGTGGGTCGCGAAAGAATGCCGCAGAGTATGGGGAGTAATCTCTTTTCTGATGAGCGCCTGCTGCGAGTACTTCTTCACGATCTTCCAGAACCCTTGCCTGGTAAGCCTGCGCCCGTGGTGGTTAACGAACAGCGCCTTTTCCTTGGGGTCGGCGATGAGTTTGGACCTCGCGTTTTCCAGGTAACTCCGAAGGGCTATTATGGCCATCTCTCCTATGGGAACAACCCGTTCCTTTGAGCCCTTCCCCAAGCACCGCACGAAACCTTCCTGGAGGTCCACATCTTGCACGTTGAGATTGACAAGCTCGGAGACTCGGATTCCCGTCGCGTACAGGAGCTCAAGCATGGCCTTGTCCCGCTTTCCCGCCGGGGTGGAGAAGTCAGGCTGCGCCAAGAGCCTTTCCACTTCTTCCACGGTGAGCACCTTGGGAAGTTTCCTCTCAAGCTTAGGCGAAGACAGTTCTCCGGTGGGATCGCTCTCTACATAGTTTTCCTTGACTAAGAATTGGTAGAAGGCTTTAAGCGCGGCCAACCTGCGGGCGATGGTAGCGGTGGCTTTTCCTTGTTTCCTTAGATACATTAAGTAAGCCACAATGGTGGACTGGGAAGCGTTCTCCAACGACAGCGAGGAATCCCCTGACAAAAAGCCATAATACTGCTTTAGGTCCCGGCTGTAAGACTCGAGAGTGTTGGAGGCCAACCCTTTCTCATGCCCCAGGTAGTCTATGAACTCCTGTATGAGGCTTTCCACTTCCACCATCCTCCCCCAAGGGCGCACTCAAGAAGTCTATTCTTCGACCCGAAAAGGACAAACCCTTCCGCGCTTACCTATATTCCCCTTTTGCCGGAGAAATATCCTACATGTTGAACAACATTCCTCTACAAGTCTTATGTCAGATACAGTCGTTCTATTCCGTAGACATGAAAGGGGGCCTCCAAGGAAGCCCCCATTTCTTCTGTCTCGATGCGGCCCAAAGGACCGTCGCCGCGCTTTACGCCAAAACTTCCTCCAACGGAGTGTAGGGCAAGTTGTGGGCAGCGGCCACAGCGCTGTAAGTGATCTTCCCTTGGGTCACGTTCACGCCCTTCGCCAGCGCCGGATTGGACCTTACGGCGTCCTTGAAACCCTTGTTGGCCAAGAGCAGCGCGTAGGGCAGCGTAGCGTTTGTCAGAGCCAGAGTCGAGGTCCTGGGAACCGCTCCCGGTATGTTGGGTACCGAGTAGTGAACTACGCCGTGCTTCATGAATGTCGGGTTCGAGTGGGTCGTGGTATGGTCCATGGTCTCGATGCATCCACCCTGGTCTATCGCGACGTCAACCAGAACCGAACCCGGCCTCATGCCGGCTACCATGGACTCGGTAACCAGCTTGGGCGCTTTGGCTCCGTGGATCAGCACGGCGCCCACGACCAAGTCGGCGCTTCTCACGGCCTCGTTTATGTTGTAAGCGTTTGACGCCAGGGTCTGAATCTTGGTGCCGAACACATCGTCGAGATACCTAAGCCTGTCCAAGTTCACATCAATGATGGTTACCTTCGCGCCCAGACCGACCGCCATCTTGGCGGCATTGGTGCCGACGACTCCGCCGCCAATGATCACGACGTGACCGGGAAGCACTCCCGGGACAGCCCCGAGAAGGACTCCCGAACCGCCGTGCCGCTTCTCCAGGAAGTGCGCGCCGATCTGTATGGACATGCGGCCGGCTACCTCGCTCATAGGAGTGAGCAACGGCAGGGTCCGGTTGGGCAACTCGACCGTCTCGTACGCTACGGCGTCCACTTCTTTTTCCATGAGAGCGTGGGTCAACTCGGGTTCAGGAGCGAGGTGGAGATATGTAAACAGGAGCTGACCGCGCTGCATAAGTGGGTACTCAGACGGCAGAGGCTCTTTGACCTTTATGATCATGTCTGCTTCGGTCCATACGGACTCGGCGTCCGGGAGGATCTTGGCTCCGGCGGCCTCATAGGACTTGTCGTCAAACCCGCTTCCTAATCCTGCTCCCTTCTCCAAGAGCACCTGGTGCCCCGCCTCGGTAAAGGCTTGCGCGCCCGCGGGCGTAAGCGACACTCGGTTTTCGTCCGGCTTAATTTCTTTCGGAACTCCGACTTTCACAAGGCTCATCCCTTTCTCTCAAACTCCGACACCGAACATACTCAACCAAATTGATTCTACACGCTTGTCCGTTATCCTGCCATAAGTCAGGTTTATGGGATCTATCAGGCTATTTGGTATCATGTCAACCGTCCAAAGCGGGGTTATACTCCTGAAGCCCGGATGAGCAGGAGGGGTGAGACGTACGCCTCTATCAACGACGACAGCACAAAAAGGAGAGTCAGGACCGCGCATTTCCAAGTGTACGAGGCGATCTTTTTCCAAAGGCCGCCGTAGGTCCAAGGACGTTCGTGAAACAGGACCAGGCTGAAGGTAAGGGAGAAGGTGGCAAGCAGTACCATCACCGGTACCGAGATGATGTTTTGGGGCAGCATCCCCGCTATGAACATGAGCGCTCCTCCCGGAGAGACTTCCCTTATGACGAAAGAGGCGCTGAAGCCGAGCATAAACCCTCTGATCATGAGCATTACGCAGCAAAGGGGCGCGCCGATTATGGAAAGGCCGAATGCCCAGATCATGGCAGCCGCCTTCAGGTTCTGCGCCAAAGAAAGCCTGAAGACGATTCCCGGTTCAATGCCCGGGCTTCGGAGCCCTCTCATGAACACCTCAAGATACGAAACCAATTCGGCTTTCTCGTTGACCGAAAGCACCTTGAGGCTCAAGGCCCCCATGACTATCCCCGTCAGGAACAGGAGCGCGCAGAGGATTAGAGGGGAAAATCCCGCGGTTTTCTTCACTGAAAGGCCCCCTCATGGCATGTCTCTTCTCTACTTCAAGAGAAACCTATGAGGGGGCCGTGTGCCGTTATGACTTGCCCTTGGATTCCCTTTTCGGTTTGGCCGCCGCGGGTTCCTTTTCCGCAAACAGGCCCGGGTGTCCGTCTAGAGGCTCCAGTTCCTCTTCCGGCTGGTCTTCTTCTGCTTCTTCGGCCGTTTCCCCGTCTCTTATGACGGAACCTTTCTGGGGAATGACCTCGAGGCGCCGGTTTAGGGCGTCGAGAGTCGCCCTTACGCAGGCTTCCTTAACGTCGCGGCGGACCAAAGCGCTGCCTATCATCTGCTCTTGATTGCGCCTTGGAGTTAGGAGGTTAACCAAGACTCCAACCGCCTTTTGACCGCCCACTTCGAAGACCCCCACGTCGTCGACGAAAAAGGCGTGAGGCGGCTCCAATACAGAGTTCACCGCAAGACAAGTCGCCTTGGCTATGCCGAGAAGGGTTGAGTCTTCGTGGGACTCGCACTGAACCCGGCCTACGTACACGGCCATTTGCCCCTCGTAAGGGCGCTCCAAAGTGACGGTTAAGTCCGTCTTTCCGGTCTTGGCGTCGGTCTTTGTCTCCAGTCCCGAGTAGCGCAACCTGCCCATAGGCTCAGGAAGCCCAACGCGGACCTGGGCGACCGAAACCTTCCTGCGATCCACGGTAATATCCCACTGCGCTTTGAGAGCGCTCTGAACATCCCTTACGATTTGCTTTGGGTTCCTGCCCAATCCGGTGAGGATGTGTATTTCCTCGATAGCTCCCCAATCGCTTATCACAACCCGGGCTTTCTGAATCCCGGGAAGGCAGGTCAAAAGAGCCTCGATGTCTTTGACGCTCACCGTCTTCTCGTTACTCAAACTCCCACCCCATTGGGGCGAAAGGGGCAAGCCCTAACGCCCGGTTACTTGAGACTCTCCACGAGCTCGAAACCTCTTCGTAAGGCTTTTTCATTTAGAGGGAGCAGATTGTGGTGCCGGGCGCTTATGACTTTGGGAAGGACTTTGAGAACGGTATCCAGTTCCACTACTCCGGTGGCTCCCACAAGCGCGCCCAGGCACACCATGTTTGAAACCCGGTCCGATCCCAACGCTTTCGCCTCATCGTTAGCGGCAATCCGGTATAGTCTGACATCCTCCCTGGTGTTTTCGACATTTACCAGGGATGAATTTACGATCAAAGCGCCGCCTGAGACTATCGCCTTGTGAAACTTGTGGAACGAAGGACCGTTCATGACGATGGCCGACGTCGGCTCAACCACGACCGGTGAGGCTATGGGTTCATCAGACACGCAAACAGCGCAGTTCGCGGTCCCGCCCCTCATCTCCGGGCCGTAGGACGGGAGCCAGGAAACCGATTTGCCTTCCTCTTTGCCGGCATAGGTCAGGAGAGTCCCGATAAGCATGATGCCCTGGCCGCCGAATCCGGCCATAATCACCTCATGCAGCACCGCTACTCCCCCTCCTTTACCTTGAACTCGCCTAACGGATACTCTGGGATCATGTTCCGTTCCAGCCACAGAAGGCTTTGGGCCGGAGTCATCCCCCAGTTTGTCGAGCATGTCGAAAGAAGTTCGACTAGAGAGAATCCCTTACCTTCCATCTGGGTGGAAAAAGCTCTCTTGATTCCTTGCTTCGCCTTAGCGATGTTGGCGGGATTGTGGAGTGAGAACCGCGCTACGTAGGCGGCCCCTTCCACCGTGGCCAACAGCTCGCTGACCTTCACCGGATAGCCCTGAAGCTTGGCGTACCGTCCGAAAGGAGAAGTCGTGGTCTTCTGTCCGACCAGCGTGGTCGGGGCCATTTGTCCTCCCGTCATCCCGTAGATGGCGTTGTTGATGAACACCACGGTGATGTTTTCGCCTCGCGCCGCGGCGTGGAGTATCTCAGCCGCCCCGATGGAAGCCAGGTCGCCGTCTCCCTGATAGGTGAAGACCACGGCGTCCGGGTGAACCCTCTTGATGCCGGTAGCCACAGCCGGCGCCCTCCCGTGGGCGGCCTGCTGGAAGTCAACTTCGAAGTAGTTGTAGGAAAAAACCGAGCAGCCTACCGACGCAACACCGATGGTCCTATCCTGAATCCCCAACTCGTCTATTACTTCGGCCACAAGCCTGTGAGCTATGCCGTGGGTGCAGCCGGGACAGTAGTGGGTCACAACGTCCGCAAGAGACTTGGGTCGCTGGTAGACAGCCTTCATTGGGCCTCACCTCCGGTCACCATCTCGGTGAGTTTCTGTTCGATTTGCCGCGGGTTGGGGATTGCCCCTCCGGTCCTGCCGTAGAACCGCACCGGCGCCCTCCCTGAGACAGCCAGCCTAACATCCTCCACCATCTGCCCGGTGGACATCTCCACGCAGAGAAAACCTTTGGCGCGCTCGATGACCTTCAGGAATGCCTCGTCCGGAAACGGCCAAAGCGTTATCGGCCGTATCAGCCCGGCCTTTATCCCTTTTTTCCTGGCCCTGTCCACAACCAGGCGGCAGATCCTTGAGACGGTGCCGTACGCAACCAAGAACCACTCTGAGTCGTCGGCGTGAAGGATCTCGTACATCACTTCGTTTTCCTTGATCTTGCTGTACTTCTCGTGCAGGCGCCAGTTGTGGGCGTCCAACTGTTCCGGGTCCAAGACGATGGAGTTTATCAGGTTGTTGCGCTCTCTGCCCTTGCGTCCCGTCGTAGCCCAAGGCTTGGGAGGCAAGGACCCAACGTCCACGGGTTCGGGGAATGTAACGGGTTCCATCATCTGGCCTATGTTGCCGTCGCCTAAGATCATGACCGGCGTGCGGTACTTGTCTGCCACGTCGAAAGCCCTGAACATGAGGTCGCACGCTTCCTGAATGCTGGAAGGGCCGTAGACCACCAACCGGTAGTCTCCGTGTCCGCCGCCCTTAGTTGCCTGGAAGTAGTCGGCTTGGGAAGGTTGAATGCCTCCCAGGCCCGGGCCTCCCCTGGACATGTTCACTATGACGCACGGTACCTCGGCGCCCGCGATGTAGGAGAGTCCCTCCTGCATGAGGCTAACCCCGGGGCTTGAGGATGAAGTCATGACCCTGGTCCCGGCGCCGCCGGCCCCGTAAACCATATTGATCGCGGCGACTTCGCTTTCCGCCTGCACGAAAACGCCGCCTTCATCCCTAAGCCTTCTTGCCATGTATTCAGATATCTCGTTTTGCGGAGTGATGGGGTAACCGAAATAGTGGCGGCAGCCCGCGCGGATGGCGGCTTCGGCCAGCGCCTCGTTTCCTTTCATTAGCACTGAGTCTGCCATGGGATCTCACCTCCTGGTTATGGGCGGAAAACCTCTATGACCGCGTCGGGACACATGCGCGCGCACAACGCGCAGCTAATGCATTTTTCCTGGTCCTCGTCTCTAACGAACGCGGGCCGGTATCCCTGCCGGTTCAGGCTATCTCTAAACCCGATAATGTTCTTGGGACATACTGAAACGCATAGCTCACAACTCTTGCAGTGCTCTTCTCTGAAGACGACTCGTTTATCCACGCCTCTCCCTCCCCGCATACGGTTTAGGCTTCGACTTCCCATGGTTTCAAAAGGAACCTGGTGAGGAACAGCAAGTCGGTTTCCCCCAGGCTCCTCAAATTGGAACGGATCTCGCTCTCTTTGTCCTTGAGTTCCGCCGGAGCGCAGAGCATGAGGACGGGAAGACCCACCTCTTTCGAAAGCTCCCTGGCGAAGCCCAGACCTTCCAGGACGTGCTCCAGAGTTGTCAACTCGGCTAAGTGGGTATTGGCCACTAGGCCCGAGGCTTCCAATCCCGCGGCTTTCGTGACCGATTCCAATGCCTGTTTGGCTTCCCTGACGGTCCTGGTAAAGGGCCTTCGCGAGTTGACCACGAACAAGCCCCTGGTTTCGGGGGGCAGCGCGTCCTTGAGGCCTCCCAGCACTCTTGAACCTGTGGGGTCGCCTCCAACGTCTACGACTACGTGGTCGGAGCCCTGCCGAAGCACTCTTCTCACACCTTCCGGCAGGACGGGCAGGTCCGCGCTCCTCAATGACTCCTTTGGCGCTACGACTCGGACGCCCCGGAGAGCCAACTCTTCCCGGACGTCTCTCGCCCTGAAATACGGGGTAACCGCGTCCAGATCGACCAACGTGACACTACGGCCGGATCCGGCTAGCCTTACGGCATAGTTCAGGGATATCTCCGTTTTCCCGCTTCCGTACAGCCCGTAAAAGACTGTGACATCAGGCAAACTGAAAACTCCTATCTGCGCTAATATTCTTTGAGGGCTTCTCCCCTTAGAACGGCCGTTCCTTTCGCGATGAGCAAGTCGGGCGTCGTCTCCTTATAGACGGTAACCTCCGCCCACTTTCGCGAAAGCTCTTCTATTCGGTTCCTCAAAGCGCTGAGTCTAACTCCGGCCCCGCAAAGGACGATGATGTCCACTTTGCCCGACAAGGCCACCGCCTGCCTGCCTATCTCTTTGGCCACTTGATACCCCATGGCGGACACGGCCCTCGCCGCCTTCTCATCTCCCCGGGAAAGAGCTAGCTCCAGTTCGGGGAGGGTACGCGTCTTGGCGTAACCGAAGGCTCCCGCTGAGGTTTTCAGGGTTGAGACCAGTTCGGAGCCTGGACGCTCAGCCAGATAGGCGAGGAAGCCTCCCGCGGGCAAGGTACCCGCGGCCGTAAGCCCAAACGGCCCTTCTCCGAGGACAGGGTCTGACGTGTCCACTACTTCATCTCCAATGTGGCTCGATACGCACGACTCTTCTCCCAAGTAGGCCGTAATGCCCCGGGCTGTTAGAGGAAGCCCGAGTTTGCGGCAGGAATCTTCCCAGGCATGGCGCTGGGGAAGCGCGTAGTAAACGCCTCTTCTCCGGTGCTCCGCCAAACCCGACACCTCCGCTTCGAGCAAGAGCTTGCCCGTGTTCATGGGCTCTACGACTATGCCCGGCACGCGACGCTCGGAGCAGTACCGGTACGCCAGGACAGTAAGCCGGTTTCTAGGGTGAAACGGGTCTATTTCTGACGCTTCCGAGGCCATCTTCTCGTTGATGAGGTATACTCCCGGCTCTGACGGCTTGTACGTCCCTCCGGGTATGGCTACCAAAGAGGGAGGGATTCCGGCCTCCCTCTCTATTGCGGCAAAATCGCAGGTGCCGGGCGGGAATACCCACCTGCCCGAAGCATCGGGAAGAGAGGCTCCTTCCTCAACAAGGATAGCCTCCACTCCCAAGTAAGTCGGGTTTACCGCGAGTACAGTCCTCACTTGGGAAGGTACATCCTCTTCTGTTCCAGGGCCTTCTTTATCCTGGCCTCGGCGTATACTTCCGCCGCCTGGTGAGTGCTGATTTTCATCTCTTTGGAGATGGCGAAGATCTTCAAGAGGATGTGGTAGATGCCCGACACCCTGGCCATCGCCCGTTCGCGGTTGTAGCCGTAGGGAGAAAGCTCTTCCGCCACGTTGATGACGCCGCCGCCGTTGGCGATGAAGTCGGGCGCGTACAGGATTCCCCTCTCCGCCAGCATGTCCCCGTGCCGGCTCTCCAGAAGCTGGTTGTTTGCCGCTCCGCAGACTATCTTTGCCTTAAGCCGGGGGATGGTGTCGTCGTTTATGGCTCCTCCCAAGGCGCACGGGGCAAAGATGTCGCATTCCACGTCATAGATGCTCTCAGGCGGGACCGCTTCGGCGCCCAGTTCCACCGCCCTTTGAACTTTCTCCGAGAAGATATCGGTCACCGTGACTTTCGCGCCGGCCTCCAGGAGGCAGCTTACCAGGTTGTATCCTACCGACCCGACCCCTTGGACCGCGACTCTTCTCCCGGCGTAACTGTCGCTGCCGAAGGCTTCCTTGAGAGATGCCGCCATCGCTCTAAAAACGCCGTAGGCCGTGACGGGCGACGGGTTTCCGCTCTTTCCTGAGCCTTCGAGCCCGCAGACATGAGTTGTCTCGTTCCTGATGATGTTCATGTCGTCGGTAGTGGTCCCGACATCTTCCGCGGTAATATACCTTCCGCCCAGGGTCTCAACGAACTTGCCGAAAGCCCTAAAAAGTTCCTCGCTTTTGTCCGTCCTGGGATCCCCTATGATGACCGCCTTTCCTCCGCCCAGGGCCAATCCCATGGACGAGTTCTTGTACGTCATCCCGCGGGACAGCCTCAGCACATCGGTGAGTGCCTCTTCCTCAGTCTTGTACGGCCACATCCTCGTTCCGCCCAGAGCCGGGCCCAAGGTGGTATCGTGAATGCCGATGATGGCCTTAAGGCCGGAGGCTTTGTCGTAGCAGAAAACAATCTGCTCGTGGTCGTACTCGGCCATGAGTTCGAACATCCTCAAACGGTCCATCCTCCTTTAGGTTCGCGTGATTAGGATCCTGGCCATCGCCAGGGAGTAGAGTTTGGAAGGCTTGGTGTCGGCGCGGGAGATGACCACCAAAGGCGCGCTGGCGCCCACAATCACCCCTGCCAACACCGCTTTCGCGAAATACTGCATGCTCTTAGCCACGCTGTTTCCTGAGACCAGGTCGGGGGCCAAGAGGATATCCGCCTTTCCGGCGACTTCGCCCCCTACGCCTTTGATTGACGCCGACTCGGCGGAAACGGCCACATCCAGCGCCATGGGCCCGTCCACGTACGCTCCCGGGAAAGCCCCGCGGTCGGCCATCTTGGCCAGAATGGCCCCGTGGACGCTTGCATCAGAGTCCAGGGTAGGGACTTCAGTGGGACCAAGGCACGCGAGCCTCGGGGTACGCACGCCCATCATCTTGGCTACGGCTATGGCGTTTTTGGCGATCTCCACTTTCTTGTCGAGGTCGGGCATGAGGTTTACGCCGCCGTCGGTCACGAAGATGAACCTGTCGTAACCCGGTACCTCCAAGCAGGCCACGTGGCTCATGAGGCTTCCCTTGCGGAGACCCTTTTCTTTGTCGAGAACCGCTCTAAGAAGGGTGGGGGTCGGGACTTTTCCTTTCATGAGGATTCCGCAAGACCCGTCTCTCACCAAAGACACCCCGGCCCTCACAGACTCCTCCTGGTCAGAGGCATCGACAAAGACCGGGTCCCGGAAAGAAATCCGGCTCTCTTCCAGTACCTTCTCGATATCCGCCCGGTCTCCCACCAGAAACGGCCGCGCGAAACCCTCTTCCTCCGCCGCGGCAAGGGCGGAAAGGGACTCGGGGTCTTGCGCTTGGACCAAACTGACCCCTACCGGGCCTTCTGACTTGACCTTTGAAAGCAGGGATTCAAACAAGGCGACCAAGCTCGGCCACCTCTCCTTCCGGATAGACTCGAATGGGCTCTTCGTTCATAAGCACTCTGCGCGCGCCGGCAATGAGCGCCGCCATCTCATCCTCCCCGGGGTATATCAAGTGGGGAGCGATGAATGAGGTCCGTTCTCGCACCAGTCCGGTTATGACCTCTGACCTTGCCAAGCCCCCGGTAATCACTACCGCGTCGGGTCTCTGCGGAAAGGCGCCGGCCATAGCCCCGATCTCCTTGGCTACCTGGTACGCCATGGCCCTGTACACTAGGGCGGCATGTTCGTCACAAACGATCCGCTTCTCCACTTCCCTGGCGTCCTTGGTGCCCAGATGGCCAAACATGCCTGATTCGGTGGAGAACCTCATCTTTACCGAAACCGGGTCACGGGACTCCCGATGGAGTTCCCACAGCAAGACCGAAGGCACAGTGCCTGTACGTTCTACGGTAAAAGGACCTTCCTCGTTTGAGTTGTTGACATCTCTGAGATAGCCCTGATAGCAAGGGCTTACCGAAAACCCGCTGCCCAGGTGGGCTATTACGAGGAACAGTTCCTCCAGGGGGCGTCCGAGGTCCGAGGATGCCATAAGGGCCGAGGATTTCATGTTGAGGGCGTGCAAGAGGCTCCTCCGCGGGATCTCGGGATGGCCGGAAATCCTCGCGTCGGGAAAAAACTCGTCGACTGAGACCGGGTTCACAATGAAAGCGGGGATGCTGCCGTGGCCCGTAAGCTCCCAAGCGATGAGCGGTCCGAGGTTGGAGACGTGCCTTCCGCCTATTTCGGACCGGGAATCCTCAACCATGGTCTCATTGACCAGGTAGGTACCCGAACTAACAGGCCTCAACAAACCTCCCCGCGCGACCACGCAGGTCAAGTAGGATATCTGAAAGCCCCGGCGCGAGAGGAATTCACGGACTACCTGAGTCCTAAAGGGCAATTGCGCCACGGTCTTGTGGGTCACTGCCCATTCTTGAGACGTGTGGCTGACGTTCTCCAAGGCGACCAGTTCGCCCGCGACGGAAACCGCGAGTTTGGTTGATACTGACCCGGGGTTTACTGCCAGTATTACGTCAGCGCGCGCCAACGTCATCCCTCCAATCGGTGTCCACGTACGTCCAATGCAAGAATCGTGCCAAGGATACCGAAGAGTCGGAACGCCGGTTATGGACTCGCCGCTCAAGTCAAAAACCTGGTTCCCTTACGTTTGCCCGCGTCGTGTTCAAACCGGCGACCCGTTCCGCCAAAACGCGAAAGGGAGGGACTATGTAGATTCCTTCACGGTACATCAATACTGCATGCAGAATCGTACAATGCTTAAACGATTTCGTACTTGTCTATTTTGTTGTAGAGACTCCTGATGCTTATGCCCAAAAGCCTGGCTGCCTTTGTTTTATTGCCCTGGGTTTTCTGGAGCGCGTTCTGAATGACCCTCTTCTCGGCCTCGTTTATGGTCTCGGCGAGAGTTCCCACGGGATGATCGGGGATGTCCCCGGAAACAACGGCGCTGGGTCCATCCGCGGGCGACACCATCGGAGGCACGTGGCGGGGCTCGATTATCTCTTCCTGGTAGCGCATGTTTATCATGGCCCGCCCGAGGACGTTTTCCAGTTCCCGCACGTTGCCCGGCCACTTGTAGCTCTTGAACATCTCCAGCACCCGGGGGTCAATGCCGGTAACCCTACGACCGTACTCTTGGTTAAGCCTTCTAATAAGGTGCTCGCACAAATCCGGGATGTCTTCCACCCGCTGCCGAAGGGGCGGGATGAAAATGGGGATCACGTTCAGCCGGTAGTAGAGGTCTTCCCTGAACTTCCCCTCGGCGACCAGTTGCTCCAGAGAAACGTTGGTGGCGGCTATCACTCTGACGTCCACGGAGGTGGGTTTAGCCGCCCCCACCTTTACGATTTCCTTCTCCTGGAGCACCCTAAGGAGACTGGCTTGGGAAGCCAGGTTCATGACCCCTATCTCATCTAGGAAAAGGGTGCCTCCTTCAGCCTCCTCAAACAGGCCCCTCCGCCCGCCTCTCCTGGCGCCGGTAAAAGCTCCGTCCACGTATCCAAACAGCTCGGATTCTAGGAGGCTTTCGGTAAGCGCCGCGCAGTTGACCCGGACAAAAGGCCTGTTTCTTCTCGGTGAAGCGCTGTGCAACGCATGGGCGAACAACTCTTTCCCGGTGCCGCTTTCGCCCCTCAACAGCACGGTCACCGAAGTGCCCGCCACTCTTTTCGCCTGCTCGATAGCCCCTATTATAAGAGGGCTCCTGGAGACGATGTCATCGAAGGTGTACTTGGCCTCGAGTTCCCTGACGATTTTCTTCATCCGCTCCAGTTCTTCATTGAGGCTCATGATCTCGGAAACGTCGCGAATCACGCCGACGCTTCCCACCAACTCGTCGCCGACCATCACAGGATCGACAGTCACCACCACCGGCCTCCGCATGGGTCCCACTTTCATGGGAACGTTTTTCACGGGTTTCCGGGTACGCAGGACTTGCATGTGCATGCTCGGGCCTTCGGCGATGTCCACGGTTGCGGGCTTTCCGATAACGTCTTTCTCGGTGAGCCCCGTGATGCGCGTATAGGCTGGATTGATGAGGATTCCTATCCCTTGAGCGTCAACTACGGATATGGCGTCTTGAGTGGCGTTGATTATGGCGGACAGGAGGGTTTTGACCTGCCTTAAGTTGGTTATCTCTTCGGCCAGGTTCTTCACATCGGTGATATCACGGAACACGGCCACGGCGCCTAATACTTCGCCGTCCGGGCCGCGCACGGGGACACGGTTTGTGACGATGGTAGTGTTTCCTATGACCTGCACCTGGTTCAGTTCGGGATTCCCTGTGCGGACAACTAGGTCGAGACGCGTGGTGTCGATCACGTCCCTTACGTCCCTGCCCAAAGCCTGTGAAGCAGGGATCCCCGATATCTTCTCCGCGGCTGGGTTAAAAACAAAAATGCGGAAATCCTTGTCGACCGCCACGATGGCATCGTGAGTCGAATTCAGGATGAGGTCGAGCAGCTGGGTCCTTGCAGAATCCTGCACACTAGAACACCTCCGCCCTATAGAGTTTTCTACAGGGCGGAGACGCGTTCCTTCTTGCACATTTTTTCACGTACAAACCGCTCAGGCACCTAACCGTAGCCTATCAGCCACCATCGCTATGAACTCGGAGTTGGTGGGTTTGCCTTTCTCTTGGCTAATGGTGTGGCCAAATACCCTCTGGATGAAGTCCATATTGCCCCTGTCCCACGCCACCTCGATAGCGTGCCTTATGGCCCTTTCCACTCTGCTCGGCGTGGTGAGGTACTTCTCCGCGATGGTCGGGTACAGCTCTTTCGTGATCTTGGACAAGAGGTCGACCCTGTTGACGACCATCACGATCGCGTCTCTTAAGTACAAGTAACCCTTGATGTGCGCCGGTATCCCTAATTCATGCATGATTGCGGTTACTTTAGAATCTTGGTTCCTGTCTCTATCCTTTACCGCCAAGGCTCGGGGCGCCTGCCCTTGTTTGTTGAACAGCTGACGCAGCCGTTCGGCGAGTATGTCAAAGTCAAAGGGCTTTAGTATGTAGTAATCGGCTCCCAGCTCAAGGACCCGGTGGGTTATGGATTCCTGCCCAAACGCGGTAAGCATAACGATCTTGGGACGCGGTCCTTCCTCGGTCCTGGCCAGCCTTTCCAGAACCCCGATCCCGTCCAGATAGGGCATGATGATGTCGAGGACCACTACTTCCGGCTCTGTATCCTTGATTGCCTGAAGCGCTTCCAAACCGTTATGAGCCGTTCCGACCACTTCTACATCATCTTGCCTGTCCAAATACTCTTTCAAGAGGCCCACAAACTCCTTGTTATCGTCGGCGATCAGTACCCTGATTTTATGCAACTCCAAGTCTCCTCCCCCTAAGCCCTGGTGGTTACCGTGCCGATTGCGGTCCGGCCTATCTCCAGCACCCATATTATACCAATTGTGGGGGGAACACAATATGAAATATGAGTATTTTGTCACTTACCTTTTCGCCGCGGTCGCCGCGGCGGCCTCAAAATCCGCTCTAGCGGCGGAAGACGACATCATGTGAGAGTCCCTGGCCATCCATTCGGCGAAAGTCCCGTATCCTCTGGTCGGGTCGTTGACGAGCACGTGGGTTATGGCGCCCACCAAGTAGCCGTCTTGAATTATGGGGCTCCCGCTCATACCCTGGACGATCCCTCCTGTCAGCGACAAGAGCCTGGGATCGGTTATTTTGATTAAAAAACCCTTTGACGAAGGCGATGAGCTGCCAAATACTTGTTGGATCTCAATGGAAAACCTCTCTATCGTTGTCCCGTTCACCGTTGTCAGCACTTCGGCCGGCCCGGTTTTGAGCTTGCTTTCCAACCCCAAAGGAATGGGCTCAGGGTAGTAAGGGTTTTCCGGCAAAGCGCTGAGGATGCCCGAAATCCCGCAATCACCATTCTTCAATATGTTGCCGATAACATCCTGACCCTCGACGAAAGTGCCCAACACCTCGCCGGGCTGGCCCTTCTTGCTGGGCTGGACTCCGGTGACTGTGGCTCTCACAATATGCCCTTGCTTCATGGTAACGGGACGCCTGGAGTCTCCTTCCGATATGACGTGGCCCAAAGCCGCGTAGAGCCCTGTCCCCGGCTCGTAAAAAGTAAGTGTGCCCACGCCGGCCAGGGCGTCTTTGACATATAGGCCAATGTTAAAACCGCCGTACTTGTTCCTCACCGGCATGAGAGCGCGGTGAACGGCGGAGCCGTCAGTTTTCTCCACAAGGAGGTCCACCCATTCCCCGGCCCGTCCGGCCTCGTCCACCAAGATAGCCAGCTCTTCTTTGGTCGAGACGCGCCTATCGCCGACAGCCAGAATCACGTCGCCGGGTTCCAGCCCGGCGGATTTGGCCGGCCATACTTCTTTTCCGTCGATGGTGAGAACAGGGCACAGTCCTGTTATGACCAAACCCGAACTGCGAAGAACCACACCGATTGAATGTCCTCCGGGAACCACCATTATGGGTTCGGCCACGGTCAATGAGACTCTTCTCAAAGGTATGATGCCGAAAAGCTTAAAAACGATGGAGTACTCGCCCGGTTTCTCGGTATCCATAGTCAGTCGGGTTGTGAGATCGCCCCACGGCCATGAAGATCCTTTTCCGCTTTCGCCCGACGATACCGACACGACCGGATAGCCCGTGTCAACGACAAAATCCTGTCCCGTGAGCAAAGTGATGGCTTCCGGGAAAGAATAAGCTAATCGAAACGGATTAGAAGCGGTAATTAGAGCTATGAAAACGCAAATAATGATACCGGCGATTCTTTTTGCGCGTTCTTTTGGCATTTTGAGCCACTCTCCTCTCGCCGCCGATGACTACAGGTAATAAGGTTTACCGTAAGTAGGTCATTTATTGCGTCAGAGAGAGTAAGCGATGGAAAGCGGAGGATGGGCTCAGTCCAAAAGAGCCTTCTTTTCCTGGGCTGATCTCAGAAGCTCCCTGGCATGATCCGAGGAAATTGACAAACTGGAGCCGCTAAGCATGCGGGCGATCTCGGCTACTCTGCCTTCTTGAGACAAGAGCCTGACGTTGGCGACCGTTCTACCATCTATCTCGCTTTTTTCAACGACGTAGTGATGGTCCGCGAAAGCGGCGATAGAAGCAAGATGGGTAACGCAGAGGACTTGGTGGCGCCTTCCTAATTTCCATAATTTTTCAGCTACGGCTTGTCCAGCGTCACCGCCTATGCCGGCGTCAATTTCGTCAAAAATGAGAGTCGGCACAGGGTCGTTTTCTTCCAGGTGCGACTTTATGGCCAGCATGAGCCGGGATAACTCTCCGCCCGACGCCACCTTGTTTACGGGCAAGGGCGCTTCCCCCAAGTTGGCCGAGAAGAGGAAACTCACTTTGTCGAAGCCTTCGGGGAAAACCCTGAGCCTCTTGTCCTCCACTAGGACTCCTTGGGCGTCCTCTTCGTGGTCCACCCGGGCAATAAACGTGCCGCCCGGCATTCCCAGTTCCTTTATTGTGGCAGTGACGTGACGAGACATATCTTGGGCCAGTTCTTTCCGTACGGCGGTTATGGCGGAACCCGCCTTCGCCATTTGCTCCTCTACCTGCCTCAGTTCATCTCTGAGGTTTGCCAGGGCCTCCTCGGCGTGCAAGAGCCGGTGAAGGTTTTGGCGAGCGGTTTTTTCGTACGCGAGGATGGCCTCTTCGGTCTCTCCGTACTTGGATTTTAGTTTTTGGAGCAAGTCTAGGCGTTCGCTGACCTGGTTCAGCCGGTCGGGCTGCAGAGAAAGCTTCTTTTGGTAATCCCGCAAAGAATCCAAAGCCGCTTCCAATGTATAATAGGCCTCTTCAAGCGATTCGTAGGCACAAGACGCGGCAGGATCGATGGCGGAAGCTTTCTTTAGCGCGGACAACCCTTGGCTTACCTGGTCAATGGCGGACTCTTGCCCGCGCGGGGACGCGTACAGCAAGCTGTAGGCGGTCTGCGCGAGCTCGATCAAACGTTTTTGAGATGACAACACCTGATACTCGGAGCGGAGTTCCGCTTCTTCGCCCACGCGGATCTTCGAGGAGGCTATCTCGTCAACCTGGTAGGTGAGAAGGTCTATCTCCCGCTGCCTCTCGGGCCCTCCCCTTCCCAGCTCCTGAATCTCGGCCAAAATGCTCTGCCTCTGGCGGTACAGCTCGAGAAACTTTCGTCGAAGAGGAGCGAGGCGCGGGCGGTCCATGGAATCGAGGATGGCCAGGTAGTTCTGGGGCCGCATGAGAGAATGGTGTTCCTGTTGCCCGTGGACGTCTACCAACCGTGAACCGATTTCCTGGGCCATCCCGGAGGACACGATCTTGCCGTTCACCCTCATGTAAGAACGGTCTAGGAGGATGTCCCTCTGCAACACCAAGTCTTCCTGGTCCCCTAAGATCGCGGACAGGATATCATCTTCTTCCGTGCCGGCGTCGGCCGGAGGACGGCCCGCGAGCAGTTCAACCACGGCCCGTTCTTCCCCCGCCCTGATGAAGTCCTTGGAGGTCCTCTGCCCAAGGCAAGACAGCACTGCGTCCACGATCATTGACTTGCCGGCGCCTGTCTCGCCGGTGAACGTGGACAAGCCGGGGCCAAGCTCAACTTCGGCGTCTTGGAATATCCCAAAATTCTTTATCCGTAGATACTGCAGCATAACGTCATAACCCGGCTATCTTCCGCAAAGTTTCAAGAACGTCCTCAGGATTCGCTTCTTCGGCGACTACCACCAAGAGAGCGTCGTCCCCGGCGACAGTCCCCAGGATCCCGTCCAGGTTCAAACCGTCCACCGCTTCACCCACGGCCGAAGCGGCTCCGCTTAAGGTCTTGACCAGAATTATGTTACCTGATTTCCCGATGCTGATGCAGCAATCGGCAAACAGGCGGCGGAACCTGTCCCTGTAGACCGTGGAAGGGTCGCCCGGCATAAGCGCGTACTTGTACCTTCCGTCTCCCGCGGGGACTCTGACTAAGTTAAGTTCTTTGACATCCCGGGACACAGTGGCTTGAGTGACTTTGATTCCTTCCTTGGCAAGGGCCTCGCACAGCGCTTCCTGGCTCGTGATCACGTTTTGGGACACGAGCTCTATGATCCTCATCTGCCTCTTGGATTTCAAAACAAACTCCCCCCGAAAAGAGGTGTTCAGGGCGCCAAATCACCGCGGGAGCCTATCTGCCCCCTCCTTCAGCTTTCTTCGCAAGACCTCGTAAAAGGACCAGTCTTTACTCCTCAACAAAGTCACCTTTTTGCCCGAAGTGGAAACCCTGACCTTGTCGCCTCTTTGAAGCGACAGGAATTCCTGTCCGTCAATGGAAAGCATAGTGGACTGGCTCGTTTCCTCCACCTGGATCTCACAGGTATCGCCGGACGGTACCACCATCGATCTGGAATATAAGGTGTGGGGGCACACCGGCGTCAATATGAACGCGTTTACTTGGGGAGACACTATGGGTCCTCCGGCCGAGAGCGAGTACGCCGTGGAACCTGTCGGGGTGGAGATGATGATGCCGTCGGCAAAATAGGTGTCTACCTCAAGTCCTGACACCCTGAGCGTAAGCGCGGTCATCCGCCCGAAAGGCCCCTTCACGACGGCGGCCTCGTTCACGGCGAGGCTGGAAAAGACCACTTGTCCCTCACGTTCGACCTCCGCCCACAACATGATCCGTTCTTCTCTCTGAAATTGCCCGCTTAGGAACCCGGGCAAGGTCTCAAAAAGCTTGTCCGCCTCAACTTCCGTCAAGAAACCAAAGTGACCGAGGTTTACTCCCAACAACGGGACGCCTGTCGACCCCAAGACCCTGGCCGCCCCCAGCAAGGTGCCGTCTCCTCCCAGCACCACTCCGAAACGCACGGTATGAGCCCATTCCGAAAGGGACAAGCCGTTTCGCGGCCGCCCTACCATAGCCGCGAGACAAGGCGGAAGATAGCCTTTGAACCCATGGCCCGGTAGCCAGTCCAATAAGTCTATGGACGCCTGAAGGGCTCCTTCTTTCGTTATGTTTGGATAGATTCCTATGGCCTCTGGCCCCGTATCAACGGTCATCTTTTCTCCCGATAGCCTCCATGACCCTCTTTGCTATAGACTTCGCGTCCAACCCGACCGATTGCCTTAGGACCTCCTGGCTGCCGTGGGGCAGGAAGGCAACCGGCAAGGCCATCTTGAACACACCGTGTGAGGCCGACGGCATGGAAGCGGCCACTGCCTCAACCGCCTCGCCGAGCCCCCCGGTGGAAACGTTCTCCTCCAACACAAAAAGCGGAGCCGAACGCAGAAGGCTCGCCATGAGTTCGGTGTCCAAAGGACTCACGAAACGGGCGTTTACAACTCCGCAAGAAATGCCCTCTTGTTTTAGGAGTTCCCTGCACTCTAAGGCCGGAACCACCATGCTTCCGATGGCGACGAGGTTGGCGTCTCTGCCCAACGCCAACACCTCGGCCTTCCCTACTTCCAAGAGGCTCGGTGCCTCCAACGCCTCCTTGTAGGGAACGCCCGTGGCTCGTCCTCTCGGGTACCTTATGGCGCTGGGTCCCGGAAGGTTCAGCGCCGTATAAAGCATGTCCACCAACTCGCGCTCGTCCTTGGGCGCCATCACGGTCATACCCGGTACCGGGCGCAGATAGCTTAGGTCGAACTCACCATGATGGGTTTCGCCGTCCTCGCCGACTATCCCTGCCCTGTCAATGGCAAACACAACCTTTAGCTTCTGCAGGGCGACGTCTTGGATGATTTGGTCGTAGGCCCTCTGGAGGAAAGTGGAGTATATGGCGACGACCGGAATCATCCCGCCCTGGGCTAATCCGGCCGCGTAGGTGACCGCGTGGCTTTCGGCTATCCCTACGTCAAAGAAGCGGTCGGGAAAAGCTTTCTTGAACGCGTCCAGTCCCGTCCCGTCTGACATGGCCGCTGTTATGGCGACCACTCTCTTGTCTTGCGAAGCGAAGTGCTTCACTGCCTCGCCGAACACCTTGTTCCAATACGGGGGCCCCTCACTTACGCGAATCGTGCCTGTGGCGGGGTCAAAGGGACCCGGTCCGTGGTACTTCTCGGGCTCGTTCTCGGCGGGCGGATAGCCCTTGCCCTTCTTTGTCACCACATGGACTATGACCGGCTCGTTTAGGTGCTTGGCTTCCCCAAGGACCTTCTGTAGCGCCTCGATATCGTGGCCGTCTATAGGACCGTAGTACCTAAACCCAAAAGACTCAAACCACGCTTCGGGGAACAGGAAGTGCTTAAGCCCTCCCTTAAGGCGCTTTAGCAGGTTTACAGCCCGCGTCCCGAGGTTGGGCATGGTCCTAAGGACCTTCTCAAACCGGGCCTTGGTGGACCTATAGAGTGGAGCCATCCTGAGCGTGGTGAGATAGTAAGAAATGCCGCCCACGTTTTCTGAAATGGACATGGAGTTGTCGTTTAAGATGACGATAAGTCTTGTGCGGTGCTCGCCCGCGTTGTTTAGACCCTCAAACGCCACACCCGACGTAAGGGCGCCGTCCCCGATCACAACAACGATGTTCTCGTCTCCGCCTCTTAGATCTCTGGCCTTGGCGAGACCAAGGGCAAAAGATATGGAACCCGAGGCGTGGCCGGTGTCGTAGACGTCGTAAGGGCTTTCCTGCCGCTTGGGAAAACCGGACAGGCCGCCAAACTTCCTGAGTGTGGAGAACCGGTCGTACCTTCCCGTGACAAGCTTGTGAGCGTAACTCTGATGCCCCACGTCCCACACTATCTTGTCTTGCGGCGTGTCGAAGACTGTATGGAGCGCCAAAGTGAGCTCCACTACGCCTAGGGACGAAGCCAAATGGCCGCCGTTGGCCGCTACGGTCTCTACTATCTTCTCGCGTATTTCCTTTGCCAAGGCTTTTAGTTCCGCCAAAGACATGCGGCGAAGATCCGCGGGAGACTTTACATCGCTCAGTTTGACGGTCATCTCTGTCTCTTCGTCCTCCCAAAAGCCCGGTTCACATAATACCGGATTCTTCCGAGAAACAGGATCATAGACTCAGCGTACTTCAAAGCTACCGGTTTGAACAGGGCTTTGCCGCCAACGCTTAAGCCTGAGGCCAGTCCGACGGCGGCTCCCGTCAGTAGAAAACCGCTTACCCCGGGATATAGGCCCAGAACGTTTTGGGAAATAGCGGCGGCCAAGGCCCCGGATATCGTCGCGGCGACATCCCCCAACACATCACTGAAGACGGATGAAACCCTCGCGGCGTTCCTTACGAACCAGACAGCCTCTTTGGCTCCGGGCACTCTCTTGGAAGCCATAGACAAAAGGGCGCTCTCGCTGGCCCGGGCGCTGGCAAGCCCCAATCCGTCGCTTAAGATACCTAAGCCGATCACGGATAATACCAGAGGTATACCGACTCTGGGGGAAACGCCCCGGAATACCCCTTCAAAAGAGGCGTTCATGACGAAACTTAAGAGGAAGGCTCCTGTGCCGAGCCCTAGGACTTCCAGGAGTAAACCTGACTTTCCGCGCTTTCTTCTTTGCGACATGGGTAAATGGAAAATCCGCCTCCGAGGGGCGGCGTCCGCGGTAAATCTTGTGACTTGAGGTCCAGCAGGTTTTCCCGATGGCCAACCTCCGCTTGCGCGAAAGGCGGTTCCCCTTTAAGGCCACCCTGCAAGGTCACCCTTTGCAGAGCTGGATCACCACTTAGTTCACACCGCAACCCCGCGAGACGCCCGGCTAGGACAGTCTAGGAGATTTCCTCAAGGGCACCCGCTCCTAGCCTCTATTGCAACCGCGCTTTCAGGAGGAACCTTCCTGCGCGGCCACTCAAGGCAGGCCAGACAAGAAACTTGCCGTAGGGACCCGCATCCGGATCCCGCGAAAAAAGGGCTTTTGATGTTCTGACCTACATGCCATTGTAGGTTTCCCTTTTTTCCTTCTCCCTAAAGAAGCCGGAAGCTGGGCGCAACCGGCCCCTCCAGGGCGTCGTCGGCCCGGCCCGTGACGGATTTTTAGCCCCGCCTTTGGAGCGGGAGAGCCCACTAGAATACTGCGCCCTCCCGGAGAGCCACGCATCATTATACCTGCTCACGAGGGGTTGTGGCAAGTCGAGGACCATCGCTTGGGGACTACACAGAAGACTTTTGCAGGTTTCGGCCGGACAACAAATCGAGGTAACGGGAGGATAGGGATTCCAGGAAACTGGGTTTCGCTGAGAATGGAGATAGGGCCTCAAGGCTTGCCCTAAGAGACTTTTCCGCTTCTTCCCCGGCTTCTTTGCACGACGTCACCCGAGCCAGGGTCGTCTTCTCTTCTTCGGCTTCCATGTCGTCCAGATCGTCTACGATCTGAAACGCGTATCCGAAATAAAGTCCCCAGGAACCGGCAGCCTCAATGATGTCGTCGGGCGCGCCGGCCGCGACGGCTCCCATCCGGGCCGAAGCCTCAAATAGCTTCCCGGTCTTGAGCCTGTACATCCGGGCCACGCTCCCGGCGTCTGCCAGGTCGCCGTCCAGTCCAAGGTCTAGCACTTGGCCCGCCACCATGCCCGCTGCTCCCGCGGCGTTGGCCAGGATCTGTATCGCCCTAAGGCGTCTTGAGTCAGGGAGGTTCCCCGACGAGGCGGCGGCTTCAAAAGCGGCCGTAAGCAAGGCGTCCCCACACAAAAGCGCCAAGGCTTCGCCGTACTTCCGGTGGCAAGTGGGTTTTCCTCTCCTGGTGTCGTCGTTGTCCATGCAGGGAAGGTCATCGTGAACGAGGGAATACGCGTGCACCATTTCCATAGCAATGCTAAGGCCTATGGCGTCTTCGACGTTCCCGCCGAGTTCTTCGTGGACGGCCAGGACAGTGGCCCCCCTAAGCCTCTTGCCTCCAATGGCGGCGTAGACCATGGCGTCTTTAAGCGCGGGCGCGAAAGGCTCAATGTTTTCAAAGTACTTCCGCATCGCCGTATCGATAAGGAACCTGTAGCGCTCCAGGCGCTTCTCAAATTCCACCGCCGCTTTCCTCACCTTTCGAGTCTCGGGACTTCTCCGGATTCAGAATCTGCTCGACCTTCCGCTCTGCCCGGTCAAGGATAGATTCCAAGTATCTGGCAAGTTTTATACCTTCTTCAAACTTCTTGAGAGAATCCTCAAGAGAAAGCTCGCCGCTCTCCAGGGACTTCACGATGGCTTCCAAGCGTTTTAAGTTCTCCGCGAACCCGGCGTCGCCCAAAGACTCGGGTTCAGAAACCTCCTCCGGTTTGGACAGGATGTCCTCACTGCTCATCGCCGCTATCCTCCTCTCTGGGTCCCGATTCTTCCACAAGGCACGCGAGCTGGCCTTCCTTCAAGGTAACCGTAATCCTGGCTCCTTTGGGCGCCTGACGGTAATCGGTCACTACTTCTTTTCCGGGCTCCAAGCGGGCAAGGCTGTAGCCCCTGCCCAGTATCCGCAAGGGCGAGAGGGCGTCCAGTTTGGAAGCCGCGTTGGACAAGAGGTGCCTGTGCCTCTCCAGCAGCGTCGTAACCGAATCCTGAAGATCATCTTGCAGCCTCACAAGAGTCTCCCTGGATGAGACGAGGAACCAGTCCGGCCTGGTCAAAGCGGGCCTCGAGCGCAAGAGACTCAAAGTCTGCCTGCTCCCTCCTATCAGGGTGAGCATCTGGTTCCTAAGAGACTCGGTGAGCTTTCGAATGCCGGCTTTCAACTGGTACGCGTCGGGAACCACCAGTTCCGCCGCTTGAGTTGGGGTGGCTGCCCTCGCGTCGGCCACCAGGTCGGCGATGGTGATGTCCCTCTCATGTCCGACGGCCGATACAACAGGGGTCTTGCAGGCATATATCGCCCTGGCAACGATTTCATCGTTGAACACAAACAAATCTTCTTGAGAGCCGCCGCCACGCCCCACGATGATAACATCCACGTCCGGCATGGCGTCCAGTATCCGTAGTCCCGCGGCGATGTCTTGCGGCGCGCCTTCTCCCTGCACCTTGGTATCCACGACGACGAAGGAGACGCCCGGGTACCGCCTTCTCCCGCACGTCACAATGTCTTTGATGGCCGCGCCCCGGATGGAGGTAACAAGTCCGATCTTCCTCGGAAAAGCGGGTAGCGGACGCTTTCGTTCCGGCGCGAAAAGCCCCTCCGCCTCGAGTTTGGCTTTCAGTTTCTCCAAAGCCGCGTACAGTGCGCCTAAGCCCGAGGGCTCCATGTAAGTGGCGTACACCTGATAAATGCCGTCCCGCTCGAACACTGAGACAGACCCCGCCACCAGGACTTGGTCGCCGTCCTTGGGCACAAAAGTAAGGCGAGACGTGTCGGACCGCCACATTACGGCCCGCACGCTCGCCTTTTCGTCCTTCAATGTGAAGTACAGGTGTCCCTGGTAGTTTCTCAGGTTGGCGATTTCCCCGCGCACCAACACCTGGCGCAGGAATTCGTCTTTCCAGAGCGTCTCGCGGACATACGCGTTTAGCTGACTGACAGAAATCGCGTTTTCAGCTAAAAGCATCCGCGACCACCTTGTCCTTTCTTCTACCAGTCTGTTCTGCCGCTAGCCAGGTACTCGTGGATATCCTTAGCCGCCTGGCGGCCCGCTCCCATGGCGAGAATAACCGTGGCCGAACCGGTAACGGCGTCTCCGCCCGCCCACACTCTCGGGTGGGTCGTCCGGCCGGTGTTCGGGTCAGCCTTCAAGCCGCCCCAAGACTCGGCCTCAAGGCCCTTGGTAGTCTTGGCAAGGATCGGGTTGGGGCTTGTCCCCAAGGCCATGACGACGATATCCACGTCCATAACGAACTCGGAACCCTTAACAGGAACGGGGCGCCTGCGGCCTGACTTGTCCGGCTCTCCCAGCTCCATCTTTACGCATTCGATTCCCGTGACGTTGCCCTTGTCGTCTCCAAGGATCCTGACAGGGTTTGTGAGCAGGTAGAACTCGACGCCTTCCTCCTCGGCGTTCTCCACTTCCTCTGCCCTGGCAGGCATCTCTTGCCTTCCGCGCCTGTAGACGATCATAGCCTTTTCGGCGCCGAGCCTCAAAGCGCAGCGGACGGCGTCCATTGCCACGTTGCCGGCGCCTATCACCGCTACCTTGCGGCCCCGCTTAATGGGGGTGTCAAACTCGGGGAACTGGTACGCCTTCATCAAGTTGATCCTTGTAAGCCACTCGTTCGCCGAGTACACGCCGTTTAGGTTCTCGCCCGGAATGTGCATGAACATGGGCAGGCCCGCGCCGCTCGCGATAAACACGGCCTGGAAACCGTCATCGAAAAGGTCTTCCACGGTCATGGTCCTGCCGATAACCACGTCGGTTTCGATCTTGACGCCCAGCTTCCGAACGTAGTCCACTTCGCGCTTGACTACGTCTTTGGGGAGCCTGAACTCGGGAATACCGTAGATGAGCACCCCGCCCGGAGTATGGAGGGCCTCAAAAATGGTGACCTCGTATCCGAGCTTCGCTAGGTCGCCGGCGCACGTCAATCCCGCGGGACCGGAACCGATTACGGCAACTTTCTTTCCGTTGGAAGCCGGCTTCTCTACTGTGATTTCGCCTTGTCGGCTTTCCCAGTCGGCTACAAACCTCTCCAGCCTGCCGATGGCTATCGGCTTTCCGGCTCTGCCCAACACGCACTTGGACTCGCACTGATGTTCCTGCGGGCAGACCCTGCCGCAGACGGCGGGCAAGTTGTTGGTGCCTTTGATCACGTCAATGGCTTCTTTGAACTCACCCTTCTTGAGGTGGCCTATGAAACCGGGAATGTTGACCGAGACCGGGCAGCCGCCAACGCAAAGCGGGTTCTTGCACTGAAGGCATCTGGAAGCTTCAGCCAAAGCTTCTTCTTCCGAATATCCCAAAGCGACCGGGAGGAAGTTCCTGGCCCGCTCCTTAGGATCCTGCATGGACATAGGTACTCTGTCTTTGACGGCCATTACTTCCCACCTCCGCACTGGCAATGATGGTCATTTGCCGCTTTCTCTTCGTCCCTGTAGTAGTTGGCCCTCCGCCAAGCTTCCTGCCAGTCAACCAGATGCCCGTCGAACATGGGACCGTCGACGCAGCTAAACTTGGTTTCTCCCCCGACGGTGACGCGGCAGGCTCCGCACATACCGGTTCCGTCGACCATAATCGGGTTCATGGAGACCCAGGTCTTAATTCCGTAGGGGCGGGTAACCTCGCAGGTAGCCCTCATCATGGGCATGGGTCCGATGGCTATTACCTCGTCCATCTTAAGGCCGCTATCGATGAGCTCCTTAAGCTTGTCCGATACAAAGCCGTGGAAACCGCGGCTTCCATCGTCGGTGCAGATGTGGACTTCGTGGGAAACGGCCCTCATCTCATCTTCCAGGATGATCAAATCTTTGCTGCGAGCTCCTATAATGCTGATAACGTTCACTCCGCGCTCGTACATGGCCTTGCACTTGGGAAGCACAGGAGCCACGCCGACGCCTCCCGCGACAGCCACCACGGTGCCTTTCTCCGGCAACTCGGCCGGCACGCCCAAGGGCCCGACCAGGTTGAGGATGCAGTCGCCCACTTCCAGCTGTCCCAAGAGTTTGGTCGTCAAGCCGACTTCTTGGTACACCAAAGTGATGGTGCCCGCTTCCCTGTCAAAATCGGCGATGGTGAGAGGTATCCTCTCGCCGTTCTCGCGAACCCGCAAGATGATGAACTGGCCCGCTTGCGCCTTTTGAGCCACGTAGGGGGTCTTGACGACGATGAGTTTGGTGACCGGCGTCAACACCCTTTTTGCCAAAATCTCGTTCATCTGGCCTATCCTCCTGTTTCTCCGATAGCTACGGACGTTTAGTCCCACTTAACAGTGTACACTACTTTGTGCTTTTTGGCACATACCCCATCTCCCGAAAGATCCCCATTAGGACCCCGTTGACGAACCTTGGAGAAGCGTGGGTGGAGAATTCTTTGGATAGTTCCAGAGCTTCGTCAATTACAACCTCAAGGGGAACCTCTTTGAGGTAGTTGGCTTCAGCCAAAGCGAGCCGCAGGATTGAGAGGTCGATCCTGGGCATCCTAGAAATCGGCCAGCCTTGGGAAGCGCGGGAAATGGCGTTATCGATCTCAGAAACGTTATTGACGGCGGCAAGAAACAACTTGCCCGCGTAGTTGTAGTGTGTCACTTTGTCGGCCGCTCCGGGGGCGTCGAAAAAGTCTCTGGCGACCCCCGAGAAAGCTTCTTCAGGAGAAAACTTTCCTACTTCCCAACAAAAAAGCGCCGACAGCGCCATAATGCGTGCGTCGTGCCTTCTCATGGTCTTTGTCGTCAATGGAAATCAGGTCTCCCCGGGAGCTTTTCCTCTAGGAACTCCTTGAGCCCCTTGCCTTCGTCATCGGTCCACTTACCTATAGCATACCCGAGGGTAGTCACCAAGCCCAGCACCAGCGTTCTCCAGAAGCCGAGCCAGATGAATGAAAGGCCCACGAGAAATCCGGCCAGCGTTCCGAGAATCCTCCCGGGATGCTCCCTTAGGTACCTCACCACCACAGACCAGACCCCGTCGGCTTCCATGCCCTTACCCCCTATCGGCGTCCTTCCAGCCCGATGTCGGAGACAGATACCTTGACCGATTCCACGTTGACGCCAACTATGTCCTTGACATAGGAAGATATGGCCTTTTGCACTTTGTCGGCCAGATCGGGAAGGTTGGCGTCAACGGCCACCTTAAGCTCAAGAAAGACCAAGATGCCCGTAGCCAGCTTGTTGAGGCGCACCCTCGCCCTTACTTCCCTTACCCCGGGAATGCGGGCGGCCACGCGCGTGACGAGGCTCTTTATGGCCATAAGTGAGATCTGGACCTCACCCATGCCGGTATCGTGTATGACCGCTTGTACCGGGCTTCTCTTGAATCCGTAGTATATGAACCGAATCCCCGCCAGGAACAGAAAACCGGAGATGATCCCCACCGTAGACCTGCCTGACGAGGTGCTCAGGGTCTCCGAGATCAGGTCCATTGGAGCGTTCCACCCGAACGAGGCCAAGAGGAAAAAGAAGGATACCACTGTCAGAGCAAACGCGTAGAGGCTCAACACAATTCGGTCTACTATACCCACTTGACCACCCCGCACAGATTATTCGTCGCTCTCGGGTTTGCCGGGTTCAGAAAAGGATACGCCCTGGACGTGAATATTGACTTGCGCCACCTTGAGCTCGGTCATGCCCTCCACAGACCTCTTCACGCTTTCTTGCACTTTATACGCTACTTCGGGAATCCTGGCGCCGTACTTAACGGACAAATACAGGTCGAGCACCACGTCGTTCTCTCCTGAGGAGACGCGAACCCCTTTGGTGAGGTTCCTTCTTCCCAGGATCGCCCCGCCGATGCTGCCAACTATGCTCCCGGTCATGGCGGCGACCCCTTGCACGCTCGTGGCGGCGGTGCTGGCTATCGCCGCGATCACCTCGTCTGAGATGTTAACCTGGGAACTCTGGTTTTCGCTGTTCTGTTGTCCGCTCCCAAAGAGTGTGTCGTCGGACACGTTGTGGCCTCCCGGTGGAACTTGTCTGCTCTCATTATACAAGGTTTCCCTACTCACCTGCAAAGCGAGGAGCCGGGCGGGATCTTGGCGGAACCAAGATTCTTGGCCACCGTCACCGGTCGGTGGGTATGACCGTGACGTTTTCAGGCTTGACCTTGGCGATCCTCCTCACGGTATCCGCGATGGCCGCCACGTCCTTGGCGTCCAAGGAGGCCTTCCGCACTACGACGGTGCAAGAGTCCCCCGACAGGAAAACGAGACTCTCCATGTTCTTGGCTTTAAGGATCCCTTCTATCTTGAGTTCCTTGCCCATCGTGTCCACTATCTGCAGGTACTGGGCATGGGCGGCGTCCCGGGCTTCTTTCGAAGCGGTCTTATCGTCCATTACTTGCTTCACGAGGTCCAGTTGCTCTTTCTCCATTTTCTCCCGGTCGAGCCTGAACTCTATGAAGAAGTCCTCGCCGGCCGGAGGGGCAGCGGTGGTGGGAACACCTTCATCCAGCGAGAACACTGCTGATATCTCGGGCCAGTGGACGGTGGCGTAGTACGCCAGCATTCCGACGACGATTAGGAACACCGCCAGCTTCCATAGCCGCCGAAGGGGGAACCTCCTTTGGGTCCTTTCGCCTTGTTTCGTACCGTCTTTCCTAAAGGATAAACTCGTGGCTTTCACCTTAGCCGCCTCCTTTCATAGGAACCACCTGAATCCGGTACAGGGGTATATCCAAGAGGGTCTGGACCGCCCGGTAGATCTCGGCCTTGATAGCGGACGACGAGGCGCCCTCGGCCACGATGAGGCATCCCGCCACCTCGGCTCCCTGAACGCGCTCGACCAGGGGCGACTCCGACGTCCCAAAACGTCCCGTGACCGGCTGGGACGTTTCGTTCTCCGTGGCGTTTTCCCTTATCTCTCCGGACCCGGACACTTCAGACTGGGTTGTCCTTGACCGCTGAACGTTCTTGGCATACAGGCTCTCGGGTCCGGCGGCCAGCACCACCGAAGCCTGCACTTTGCCTACTCCTTTGATGACGCTGACGGCTCTCTCGATATTTGCCGCCATGGCGGCTTCGAGATTTGCCAGAGAGTCGGTCTCGGGGAGGACCGGCTTTTCTCCCGCGGGTCTGCCCAATATGCTCCCAAGGATAAGCAGGCATACTCCCAAGGCCCCGATTAAGAAGAGCTTTAGGTTCTGGGGACGGAGAAGCTGGGATAAGCCCGTTTTCTTGTACTTTGCCTCCGGTTCTCTCATACTCGCCGCTCCGTTGCTTTTACAAGCGGAGCCTCCCTCCTATCTTGAGTCTTCTTGAGCTTCCTTCACCACGAGAAAGACCTTGTCGGCCGGGATGGAAAGGTAAGCGGCCAAGGTCCCCTTGAAGGCCTCTCCTTCTTGGTCTGACACCGGGCTTTTCAGAACGACTCGAACTTCCTCGATCCCGTACCCCTCTCGCGACGGCACGACCGAAACCCGGTCCAAAGGGATGCCCGCGATGGATGCCATTTCAGTCACCCTGCGCTCTGTCTCCGAAACCAGGTAGTCTCCCAGCGCGAAGGGAGGGACGGATTCGCTCCAAGTAAAACCCGGCGAAGCCGGAACGCTCCTGGCTCCTGAAAGAAGCCCCACCACAGGCGCCACCACGCACAGGAGAAGGAGCATCTCGGCGGCGAACTTGGCCTGCTTTTGCATGGACTTAGGGACCAACAGCATTACGGTGGACGCGAACATCGATAGCATGAAAACCGACTTGGCCCAGCTCTTAATCGCCTCCAACTCCAGTCCCCCCTAAAACGGCCTCACCGCTTGGGCCACCAGAGATAGACAGATGATGAACACGAAACACGTGGCAAAAAGTGCCACGGCCACGAAAGTGATTCCGTCCGCCATGACCTTGAGCGATTTGGCCACCGACGCCCCGGCGATTGGGCCCAAGACGGCGGCCGACACCTTCCAGACGGCCATGCTGGCCAAAACCTTCAAGAGCGGCGAAAAGACGACGACAAACAGGCCGATGCAACCGACCAGCCCGATGGCGGACCTGAGCCCGTAGGTGCTCACAAAAAACATGTCCATGGTGTCGCCGATGGCCTTCCCGGCGACAGGTATGAACGTGGAACTCACGTACTTAGCTGTCCTGAAAGCCATGCCGTCGGCCAGTCCCGTCGCGGCTCTTTGTCCAACCACAACGCCCACAAAACAGGACATGACGAGACCTGTCGCGAAAAAGGCGATCTGCCGGAGCATGGAAGCCACTCCCGACGCCCTGTCTCCCCCTCCCAAGCTTCCGGCCAAGTCCAAGGCCACCGACGTGTAGATCATGGGAAAGGCCAAGTCCAGGATGAAAACGCTGGCGATGACTCCCACGCCCCACACGATGGGATGCAAGACGGACGCGGTGACCGGCGCGGCGGAGACCAGAGACAAGCTGGTAAGCGCGGGGATAAAGGCGAAGAACGCGCTGCGGAGCGATGCCATTGCCTCTTTGGCGATGCCCAGAATCTCGTTAAAGGTCATCACGGCGAGGACTATCAAGGATACGTGGCAAGCCCAGATGGCTATCTTGTTTGAGCCCGAGGGCGCCAGGGTCTCCGACAAGATTTCCAAAGACGCTATGGCGACGCCGATGAGCATGATCTTCCCGAGCACGGCGCTGGAGGTGAGGAAGTCTCCAGCGGCGGCGCGGATCAAGGCCCTGCCTATCCCGGCGAAGTCGATCCCTTTGCCAGACAGGATGTCCTTTACTAGGTCTTGCCAACGAAACTCCCTAAGGCCGTATGTCTCTTGAAACACCCTGTCTACCGGCTCGGTAATCCCGTGCTTTTCCAGGTCTTCGAGGCTTGAGGCCGGCGAGCCGGAAGAAGCGGCGGGAATGGCGGTATCTTCCTGAGCGAGATGGGACGCGCGGGCGCGGCGATCCGCCACGGGGCAAGCGACGGTCACGATGGCCGCCAGGACAAGGGCCACGACCAAAAGGTTCCCGCGCCCCCTTCCGGTGCCAACTCTCATTTCCGCCACCTCCGCAGAACCCCGAAAGTCTTCCTCTTAGCCCAACAGGCTCCGTATGACATCCAAAACCTCTCTCACTATTGGAAGCGCCGACACAAGGATAAGCACCCTTCCCGCCATCTCCACCCGGGAGGCCATGAGCTCTTCGCCGGCGTCCCTGCACAGGGCCGCGGCAAAGTCCGCGATGTAGGAAACGGCCAAGACCTTCAAGATGATGCCAAAATACAGGGGGCCGATCCCGGACTCAGAAGCGAGACTCGTAAACGCAGAGACCACCTGAGACAACCTGGGCAGGATCAGGAAAAACAGCATGAGCCCAGCTACCAGGGTGAGGCCGATGGCTAACTCAGGGCGCTCCTTGCGCAGGAGAAGCAGCAGCACGCTCGCGACTATGCCGAGTCCGGCTATCTGGACGATTTCCACGTAGGTCGCCACCTCACGGAAGTTGGAAGGTTGTCCGGACCGCCCGGAAGAAGTCGGCCACGACGTTGATCACCAGGCTCAGGACCAGCACCACGCCGGTTAACGTGACCATCCACAAGTACTCGTCCTTGCCCGCCTGCTTGATGACTGAGTGGATCACCGACACGATCATGGCGATCCCCGCTATCTTGAAGATTAGGTCCGCGCTGACCATGGAGAGCCCTCCCGCAATAGAACGTCTAGAGCATGACTATGACCAAAGATACTGACGACAAGACTCCAAGATACCGGTACACCCGGGCCCTCTTCCGGAGTTCGTCCTCGCTGGCTCGCCTGTGGGCCCGGACGCTCGCCAGGGCGTGGTCTATGTACGCGGCTTGCTCCTTGTGCCCGGTTGTCCCCAGGACCCTGGCCAGATCCAATAGCAAGGCGGCGTGAAATGGAAGCAAAGGAGGCTCTCCGAGACCCGCCGCCTCGTCCAGCGCCATTGACGCGGCTTCGGCCAGGGTTCTTCGGCGCTCCAGCCCTGACAGTTCACCGATCCGCGACACTACCTTTCCTATGGCGCCGCCAACCCTGTTTCCATGTTTCCGCAGGGCTTCGGGAAGCGGGACCAGGGCATACGAGATCTCGGTGCCCAGCCCTATGAGCAGGGATTCGAGCCTCTCCATCTCCCGGAGGTCCTCTTCCAGCCTTCCGGCGAGCCCGAGGCCTATTAGGGTGCCCGCGGCGATCACGCTCAACGCCCCGGCACCTTTCACCAACGCTACCGGCAGTTCAAACATGCCCGTTTACATCTCCCACGTACTCAACCGTGCCCGGTCCTAGCCTTCTGGACAGGACCACGGCCTTTTGGAAATACCCCTTCTCGATGAGCCATGCCGAGTGGGGCTGCTTCTTGACTTGAAGAATGTCTCGGCCGTGGCAAGTGGCCAAGACGCTTGCCCCTCCCGCGAGGACCGCCGCCACCGCCCTGGCATCTTCCTCGCTTCCTATCTCGTCCGTGGCTATAACGCCGGGACCCATGGACCGCTGGAGCATCATCATTCCGCGGGCCTTGGGGCACCTGTCCAAGACGTCGGCACGAGGCCCGACGTCGTGTTGGGGCACGCCCCTGTGGCACGCCGCTATTTCTGAACGTTCGTCGACTATGCCCACCTGAGCCGGGCGCAACCCTATCTGCGGAACCCCTTCCCCGGCCAAGCGGCAGAGATCCCGCAAGAGCGTGGTCTTTCCGCACCCGGGGGGAGAAATGATCAGAGTGGACGCCAGTCTGCCCGGCCATGGCCCCATAAGATGGCGGATGATTCTCTCGGCCACTCCCTTTACCTCTCTGGCGACGCGGAAACAGAACCCGCTTACCTCCCTTATGCGGATTGAGCCGTCAGCCCAGACGGCGGTCTGGCCGGTCAGTCCTACCCTGTGACCGCCCGGGACCGTTATGTAGCCGTTGGCCAGTTCGTTTTCCAAAGCGTAGTAAGAGCAGTCGGTTATGAGGGATAGGGTCTTGTCGATATCGTCTTGAGTAACCAGAGGTTGGATAAGGCTATCTCCGTCCGGTCTCACGATAGAGACAGGCCGGCCCTTCCTAAGCCTGATCTCCTGGACGGTCAAAGCGGCGTCAGGGCGGCGCGCGAAGTAATCCAGGAGCCCCGAACGAACGGAAGGGGAAAAGAGGGAAAGGACCTGGCGGTCCAGTCTATCCAGTTCAGCGGCGGCCAGTGCCATCGTCGTCCCTCCCCGTTGTCATAACACTATTGGGGTGGACAAGCGTATATGACTGAGTTAGTGTAAACACATGGCTCCGTGTTCCAAGCAATACATCATCTGGGACAGTAGAGGAGAGACCAGACACAATGAAAAAGCTGCGGGACCTGGTTCTTGCAGTCCTATTGGCCTACCTGATTCCCCTGGCTTCTTCAGTTTCCGCCGATGCCGCCATCGGCACGTTTCAAAGCATCGACCCGGACGGGGTTTTCGCGTGGCGTTTCCTGCATCACATTGTCCAAGCGTTGCTTGTCGGGATAGTCATTTTCGTGCTCTCGGTTTTGTGGAAACGGCCCGCTTCAGAGTGGGGCCTAAACCTAAACCAGAGGGAATGGTCCCTTGACGTGACTTGGAAGTTTTGCATCGGCTGCGTCGTCTACAGCCTCATAGTCGCGTGGCTCAGTATATCTCCGTCGGGAGTCCCTTCCGCCATAGACCATGATATGACGGCGCGAAACGTCGCCGGCAACCTGCTGTTCTTGTTCACGATGCCGGGGATTTCGGAAGAACTGCTGTTCAGAGCCCTTATCATGACTGTGCTGTCCAGATCCTGGGGAGAGAGAATCCGTGTTGCGGGTTTGGACGTACCGTCGGCGGGCTTTATAGCCGCCATACTCTTCGCCCTGGCTCACGTCGGTTTCACGTTAGTCCCGTTTAAGATAACGTATCTTGACCCGATGCAGGTGGGCATCGCCTTTGCCTTCGGGATTTTCCACGCTATAATGTACGATCGCACAAAGAGTCTGCTCGGTCCCGTTCTGGTGCACAACGCGTCCGACGGGATACTAGCCACGATCTCTTACATAGTAAGGGTTGTTAAGTAGGAGCCGGCACCTCAGGCCTAAGGGAACGCGGGCGCGCAGTACCCTACGGAGACACCGGCGTAACGACTAAGAAATGAACAAAAGCCAGGCGGAACAGCGCCTGGCTTTACGTTTACCTACCGTCCCAATAAGACCCGCGGACTACTCCTTGGACTCGTCTTCGCAGCAGCAGCACTCGTCGTCTTCGTCTTCCTCGTCGTCCTCGTCTTCGTCGTCGGGCCACTCTACATCGTCGCATGAGAAGGTCTCGCCGCACTCGGGACAGACGATATCCGTGTCCTCGTCGTCTAGGACGGATGCCTCGACCTCGATGAGCTCGCCGCAGTTCGGGCACCGCACCTCCACGAAATCGCTGCCGTAGACCTCTTCCTCAAGATCGGCGAGATCCTCGTCCAGGGAATCTACGTAGTCTTGCAGATCGTCCTGGCTCTCAGTGAGTTCCTCGATGGCCTGGGCCATCTCCTTCAGAACCTCGGCTATAACCTTGATGGCCTTGCCTTCTTTGGTGGCCTCGCTGATTTCCAGACCCTCCACCAAACCTTGTAGATAAGAAACCCTTTCCTTTAGGTCAGACATCTCTTCTTCCTCCTTTTACCTTAGACTAACGCGCTTGGAGAATCGTGTCCCGAGCGGTCCACTACACGCGTTCTATGTAAGTCCCCGTGCGAGTGTCCACTTTTAGGACGTCGCCGACGTTCACGAACAGCGGGACCTTGATCACGGCCCCCGTCTCCAGCTTGGCGGGCTTGGAGCCGCCGGTCGCGGTGTCGCCCTTGAAGCCTGGGTCGGTCTCGACAACCTTAAGTTCCACAAAGTTGGGGACCTCGACACCGATAACCCTGTTATCATAACTCAGAATAAAGACATTCATGTTCTCCTTGAGATACATGGCGCCCGGGCCCACATTCTGCCTGGTTATCACAGTTTGCTCGAAAGTCTCGGTATCCATGAACGTCATTTCGTCGTCCATCGCGTACAGGAACTGAGCCTCGCGCTTCTCAATGTGTGCCCTGGGAAGCTTGTCGCCCGCGTTAAACGTCCTCTCTAGGACAGCCCCGGTGATCACGTTCTTGATCTTGGCCCTGACAAAAGCCGAGCCTTTCCCCGGTTTCACGTGTTGGAAGTCCACCACAACCCACGGCTGGCCGTCAATTTGCACCGTGACTCCTGTGTGAAAGTCATTGGTCGATATCATCTGATAATCCCTCTCAATCAAAAAGACTCGACTTTGAAGCTATCATGCCTTGATGACGGTCAGTTCTTTCGGACTTTGGGTGAGCACCCGCATTCCATCGTCGGTCACGACCACCAGTTCCTCAACCCTGACGCCGCCAAAACCGGGGATGTAGATTCCGGGTTCTATTGTGATGACCATCCCCGGCTCCAACACCGTCTCCGATTTCACGGACACCGAAGGACCCTCGTGGATCTCCAGGCCCACACCGTGGCCTATCCCGTGCCCGAAATACTCGCCGTAGCCGGCGTCCTCAATAACCTTTCTGCCGGCCAAGTCTACATCCCTTGCCAACACCCCGGGCTTCACGGCCCGAAGAGCCGCTTCTTGCGCTTCCAGCACTATACCATAAACTTCCTCATGCTTCTTGTCTAGATGCCCAATCACAAATGTACGGGTCTCGTCAGAATGGTACCCTTGATAGGTGGCGCCAAAATCGAACGTGACGAAGTCTCCGTCCGCCAAGGTCTTGCCGGTGGGCGTTCCGTGGGGCAGAGACGACCTCTCCCCGGAGACGACGATAATGGGGAAACTCACAGATTCGGCCCCCATCTTCCTCATGGTGAATTCCAGTTCCAAAGCAAGGTCCTCTTCTCGCGCGCCTTTGCGGATGGACTGGAACAAAAGAGCAAACGCGTCGTCCGCTATCTCCTGAGCCCGGGCGATTAGTTCTATCTCCTCAGGGGTCTTAACCATCCGGAGGTTTTCGACCCACCCGGTAATCCCTTTGAGTTCTACGTCGGAAAGCCGGTCCCGCAGCTTCTCCCACTCTTCATAGGAGGTATGGCGCTTCTCAAAAGCGAGGCGCTTCACCCCTTCTTTGCGGACCACGTCCTTCAGCACGTCTTCGTCGTGGGTGGTCTTCTTGACCGAGAATCCCGGGCACTGCTTTTCTGCCTGCTCAACGTACCGCGAGTCGGTCAAGAGAAACGCTTTGTCGTGGGTCACCAAGAGACATCCTGCGTCCCCGGTAAACCCAGAGACGTACCGCCAGTTTGTCATGGAAGTCACAAGGAAGCCGTCAACCTGCTCGTCGCCCATCTTGGCGCGGATCGCTTCCAAACGAGAGCTCAAAGAACTCATTTTCGCCCACCTCCAGCTGCCCCATATCCATTCAACTGCCCGGCGCGGGAACACGGCACTCGCCCGGCGCCGGGCAGCTACCAAGAATTCACTTGCCAATTCTACCACATAGCGCTAGTCCAGGTAGAACGGGAACCTCCCGGTAAGCTCTTTCACTTCGGCCGCCACCCTGGCCCTGACCTGCTCGTCGTCTCGAGAGGTCAAGGTCTCGTCTATGAGGCGGGCGATAACCTTCATCTCTTCTTCTTTCATCCCTCTAGTAGTAACCGCCGGGGTGCCGATCCTTATGCCGCTGGTAACCGTAGGTTTCTTGGTATCAAAAGGAATCCCGTTCTTGTTGACGGTGATCCCTACTTCGTCCAGAAGGAGCTCCGCCTCGCGGCCGGTGATCCCCTTGGGGGTCAGGTCAACGAGCATGAGATGGGTGTCGGTACCGCCCGATACCAACCGGTACCCTCGCGCCATCAGTTCTTCCGCCAGGGTCTTGGCGTTCTTTACGATCTGCGTCTGGTAGTCTTTGAAAGAAGGTTCCAGAGCTTCTTTGAAGGCCACGGCTTTGGCCGCGATGATGTGCATGAGAGGCCCGCCCTGGATTCCGGGGAAAATCGCCTTGTCGATCGCGTTTGCCCACTCGGACGTGCAGAGGATCATGCCGCCCCGGGGCCCTCGCAGGGTCTTATGGGTCGTGGTGGTCACAAACTGAGCGTGAGGAACCGGGTTGGGATGGAGTCCCGCGGCGACCAGTCCCGCGATGTGGGCCATATCCACCATTAACAGGGCCCCTACTTCGTCGGCTATCGACCTGAACGCCTGGAAGTCCAAGGTCCTTGGATAGGCGCTGGCGCCTGCGATTATCAGCTTTGGTTTATGCTGAAGAGCCAGTTCGCGCACCGCGTCGAAATCGATAAGCTCAGTCTTCCTGTCAACCCCGTACGCGACGAAGTTGAAGTATTTGCCTGATAGGTTTACCGGGCTTCCGTGGGTCAGGTGGCCGCCGTGGGACAGGTTCATGCCCAACACGGTGTCTCCGGGCTTTAGGCAAGCGAAATACACGCCCGTGTTTGCCTGGGAACCAGAGTGGGGCTGGACGTTGACGTGATCCGCCCCAAACAACTTCTTGGCGCGGTCCCTGGCGAGGTCTTCCACCACGTCCACACACTGGCAGCCGCCGTAATACCTGCGGGCAGGATAGCCTTCGGCGTACTTATTGGTCATTACAGACCCGGCGGCCTCCAGCACCGCCTTGGACACAAGGTTTTCCGAAGCTATGAGCTCGATGACTTCCATCTGGCGGGCTTTCTCCGCCTCTATCGCGCCGAAAACCTCCGGATCAAGCTGGGCTAAGGTCTTCATCTCGGTTCCGCCTTTCATCTGGTTAGTAGATGCAACGGTTTGTCTTGCACTCCGTGGAGCGCTTCAAGCACCGCTTCGGGAAGGGTCGGATGGGCATGGATCATCTCCGCCACTTCTCTCGCTGTAAGATTCGCCTTCATGGCCAAAGCGCCTTCGTGGATCAGGTCGTCGGCGTGAGGACCGAGAATGTGCATGCCGAGGATCTTGCCTGTATCCGCGTCTCCAACCACCTTGACAAGGCCATCGGTCTCTCCGATGCTGACGGCCCTTCCGTTCGCGCTGAAGGGGAACTTGGAGACCTTGACGTTAAAGCCCTGTTCCCTGGCTTGGCTTTCCTTGAGACCAACCGACGCGCACTCCGGGATGGAGAAGACGCACGAAGGCACCACCGAGTAGTCCATGGTCTTGTCGTGCCCGAAGATGTTCTCCATGGCGACGATGCCTTCCACAGAAGCCACGGGGGCCAGGAATGTCTTTCCGACCACGTCTCCGATGGCGTATATGCCGGGAACGCTGGTAGCCATGCGCTCGTCGGTCTTGATGCCGTTCTTGTCGTAGGCTACTCCCAGCGAGTCGAGGTCGATGCCGCCGAAGTTCGGGACCCGGCCCATGGCCACCAGGACAAGATCCGCCCGGAACTCCTTCTGGCCGCCTTCTTTGGTATCGGCGACCAACACTTTCTCTCCACCTTCATCCCGGATCTCCTTGATGTAGATTCCCGAGTTAACGTTGATGCCTTTCCTCTTGAAAATCGGCATCAACCGGCGGGAAATCTCTTCGTCCACAGGAGGCAGGATGAGAGGCGACCTCTTCACCATCTCTACCTTCGCTCCGAAGGCGTTCCAAATGCAGGCGAACTCCACGCCCAAAACGCCGCCGCCGATGACCAGGAGCCGCTCGGGCACCTTGTCTAGAGCGAGAGCTTCGTCTGAAGAAATGGTGTGGGACAGGCTTTCCTCTGACACGGGCGGAAGCTGGGGCGACGAGCCTGTGGCCAGGATGATGTTCTTAGTCTCAAGGACCTCTTTGGAACCGTCGGGCATCGTGACTTCGACTTTGCCCGGAGCGGGCACCTGCGCCCATCCCCTGTACACGCTAACGCCATTCCCCTTGAGGAGCATCTCAACGCCGGTCACGAGCTGGTTGACGGTTCTTTCCTTATGGGCCATGACTCCGGCCAGGTCCAGTTCCACGCCCTGGTTCTTTACTCCGAATTTCTCGGAATGCTTGGAGTTTATATAGGTGTGAGCCGCGTGAACAAGCGCCTTTGTGGGGATGCAGCCGACGTTGAGGCAGCACCCTCCAATCTTATGTCCTTCCACCAGGGCGATCTTTCCGCCCAGTTGAGCGCCTCTTATCGCCGCCACGTATCCACCCGGGCCGCTTCCGATGACGACAACATCAAACACGTTCTCTTCCTCCTACCCAGGTATTCTAGTAGATGTCTCCCTCAAGCCGTCCTCTTTCCAAAGTCCACTTCTCGCTGCCGTACTTCTCCTCCGCCAATTGCTGAGCCTCAGCCAACTCAGCTTGGGTTAGCTCGCCCGGTTCCAGTTCCCATCCCAAGGCGTCCCTGAAGCCATTAACGATCTCTCTTTCGAGTTCTTCTCTGCTAACTTCCCTTCCAAGCGCTTGGGATACTCCTATAGCCTTCTTGCCCAACATCGCCTCCACCCTGGCGGCGTGCTCAGCCGAAGTTGTATTGAGGCATCTCACCAACCTCTTGGCATCAAACACAAAGGGGATAGAACCGTGTTGAAGGATGACCCCGTTCTTTCGGTTTTGAGCGGAACCGATCACCTTCTTGCCGAAAGCCACTATCTCGTACCACGACGGGGCCGAAAAACAAGCCGCTTGCCGAAACCTGGGGTCGCGGGAGGTGACGCCGTGCTCAAGAGCGGCTATGGTGACCGGTATGCCAAGGTTCTTGAGCCCGTGCACCAAGGCCTCGGAGATCCTGTGGTAGGTCTCCAGGACCGACCCGGGTAGGTCCTTTTCAGACACGACCACGCTGTATGTCAGTTCGTCGTCGTGGAGCACCGCCTTGCCGCCCGTCGCCCTCCGCACCAAGTCAAACCCGGCTTCTTTCAGGCCCGCAAGGCTTACTTCCTTTTGGGCGTCTTGAAAGTACCCCAGCGACAGGCACGGAGGATCCCACTGGTAGAACCTTACGGTGGTCGGGACCTCCCCCCGTTGGCAGGCCCTCTGTATGGCCTCGTCCACTCCCATGTTGTACGTGCCCCTTAGGTGGCCATGAGATAGCAGTCGGGCTTTCACTAGCCTAACCCCCTTAGAATTGTCTTCCGCCGGGTCAGACTGCGAGGCCGGTCTCTTCCAGCGCGTCTTTCGCCTCGATAGGAGACAGGTCCCGCGGGAAGTTCATCATTGTCTGGCCGGGCCGTTCGTTGTAGTAAGGCCTGTTGCAGCCCGGGCATCCCGATGTTCGAAAAGGATGTCCTTTCAAGACGTCGTCTCTCATCCCTGAAGGAATCTCAATCCGGCTTATCCTGCCTCCGGAAAACTCGATCCCTTCCGGGTCTCCGCCGTTCTTCAGGTAAAAGGCCGCCAGTTGCACCCGCCTGTAGCTGGACACATCCGGCTGTGGCCAGTCCTGCATCGCCGCTCCCCTCACCGGGGTAAAGGAGAAAAGCGCCACTCGTATCCCGTTATGTTTTGCCTTCACTAAGGCCTCCACCATCTTCTGCTCGGTCTCGCCCAGTCCCACGATGAAATGGGTGGTGACTTTGCCCGGGTGCTTTCGGGCGGCTTTCAAGAGTACGTCCCACGCCCTGTCCAAAGAACCTTTTTTCACCTTGGCGTAGATTTCGGGCGTGGTGGCGTCCAAGGGCAAGCCTACGTTGGAAGCGCCCGCTTCCAAAAGCGCGGTGACCCTAGATACCGAATAGGGGCTCACGCAGACGCTGATCCCCACGTCCCCTGACATGTCCCGGACTCTCTTGACGAAGCGAAGGATGGACGGCGTGCCGTCCGGACACTCAACCGCTTGGGCGCACACTCTCTGAAAAACTCCCGCGCGAAGGGCTTCGGCCAAGGGGCCCTCTATTTCTTCCCACTCGAACTCCGGCCAAGTAACCCTGGACAGGTGGTGAGGCCCGCTGCGGCTGGACTTCGCTTGGGCGCAAAAAGCGCAGTCGTTTACGCACCCTGAGCCGAAGAGAAAGTGGGCGGTGGTGGGCATCTCAAACAGTTTGGCTTTGGCGAGCCCGAGAACCGCGGCGGTGCCTAAGGATACTCCGGCTTTGTCACTCAAAGGCGCAGCACTCTCCTTTCCGCGCGATGACCGAGCCGCGGGACTCGGCTTCCGCCACAGCGTCGGGGTGCGGCAGGACTATGCGGTCCACTCCTGCCCGCACCGCCAAAACGTCCAGGTCTCTCCTGTATCGTCCGCCGGGACGCATGCAGCCCAGAGAGATCTCCAGGGACGGTTTCTTAAGCCTCGCCCAAGCCAAAAGCCGGGCCACGTCCTCTGGCGAAGGCGGAGACACGTTTTCCCACTCAGTACCTCTTGTCGGAATCAAGACTATAAAGATGACCTTCTCGACGCCTTCTCCTACAAGGAAGTCCAGGACGTCGTATTCGCCCGCTATGACGCCTTTTCTGAGCCCAACCAAGATGTGAGGCACCACTTTCGCGCGTCCCTTGGATAACGTTCGAAAGGTCCTGATATAGTCAGCGCCTGACCATTTCCCCTTGAAAGCCTCTTGGATGGCCAGGTCGTCAAGCACCATGTCGAAGGAAACCACCGACGCGTTCTCGGCGATCACGGCCGCGTCCTCGTCGTTAGCGACTCCGGGATGGACGTTTATCCGGATCTGCGGGTCCAAATGTTTCCTTACGAGTCCTATGACGGAAGCCAGCGGGACCGCCCCGTCCGGGCCGCATCCGCCTGAAAGGAGGATGCTGGTCGGGGTCCTTCTTTCCAGCTCGCGCTCTAAGTCGCGGATATCTACCATGTGCTCAAGGTAGTGGCCTCCGCAGTGGGCACAGTTTAAGGGGCAAGACTTGCCTGTGACGCTCACGGCCATCGTGCCCCTGGGATAGACGGCGGAAAAGGTTGTCGGGCGAGAACCCCGCCCTTTCACGGAGACAAACTTGTCCCACGCTGCTTCAAGAAGATCGTCCAAACCTGTATGTTGGACCTCCGGGGGTATGGGCATATCGGCTACCGTCACGGTCTCCTCTCACAAGTCGGGAGGAGACACGCTCCTCCCGACTTTCGCTTGTGTCGTCCGCGCTTCTCCTCAAGAGAAACGCGGCTTCTGCTCCTAGGGGTTCTCAGGCGCCCCTGACTGGCGGGGCTCCGGTCTGCCTAGGCTTCCTTCTGCCACCTAATCCTCGGGTTCTTCGCGGCGCCCGCTTCATCAAGACGACCCACTACCGTGGTGTGAGGCGCTTGATGGAGCTTCTCGGGATCCGAATAGGCCAACTTGGCGATCTCGATGAGCGCGTCGGCGAAGTAATCCAAGGAGTCTTTGGACTCGGTCTCAGTCGGCTCGACCATGATGGCCTCATCCACGATCAACGGGAAGTAGTTGGTGGGCGGGTGCACGCCGTAGTCCAACAATCCCTTGGAGATGTCCATGGTGTGGATGCCGGTCTCCTTCTTGATCCTCTGGGGCGAGACCACGAACTCGTGCTTGCAGTGCCTATCGTAAGGCAGGTCGTAGTAGTCCACGATCCTGCGGAGGACGTAGTTGGCGTTGAGCACGGCGTTCTCAGATACAGCCTTGAGCCCGTCGGGGCCCATGGACCTGATGTAGGCGTATGCCTTCACCATGACCAAGAAGTTGCCGTAGAAGCCTTTCATCCGGCCGATGGACTGAGGCCTGTCGTAGTCCAGGTAGTACTTCTGGCCGTCAAACTTCACGACGGGCACGGGGAGGAACGGAGCGAGGTGCTTCTTCACTCCGACAGGGCCCGAACCGGGGCCGCCGCCGCCGTGGGGAGTCGCGAAGGTCTTGTGCAAGTTGAAGTGCATCACGTCGAAGCCCATGTCGCCAGGGCGGCAAATGCCCATAATCGCGTTGGCGTTGGCTCCGTCGTAATACAGGAGGCCGCCCTTGGAATGCACTATCTCGGTGATCTTCTCGATGTTCTCATCAAACAAGCCCAAGGTGTTGGGGTTGGTCAGCATGAGGCCCGCTACGGTCTCGTCCATAACCTTCTCCAACGCCTCAACGTCCACTCCGCCGCGAGAATCCGACGGGATCTGCACCGTCTGGAAACCGGCAAGCACGCCTGAAGCCGGGTTGGTCCCGTGGGCCGAGTCCGGGATCAGGATCTTGGTCCGGGCGTGGTCGTTTCTGGACTTGTGGTAAGCGCGGATGATGTGGATGCCGGTGAGCTCGCCGTGGGCTCCCGCGGCCGGCTGCAAGCTCATCTCATCCATGCCGCCGATCTCGCACAGGTAGTTCTGGAGGTTGTACATGATTTCCAGAGCGCCCTGGACGGTCTCGACAGGGGCATACGGATGGATATCGGTGAACCCCGGAAGGTTGGCGGCTTCCTCGTTCACCTTGGGGTTGTACTTCATTGTGCACGACCCGAGCGGGTAGAAGCCGATGTCCACGCCGTGGTTCAGCTGGCTTAGCCTGGTAAAGTGGCGGACCAGGTCGACCTCGGACACTTCGGGCAGTTCCGGCGCGGTTTTCCGGAGCTCGCTCTCAGGAAGGAAGTTGCAGACGCAGCTGTTGGGCACTTCAAGCTCGGGCAGGGAATACGCCTTGCGGCCCGGGCTGGAAACCTCAAAGATCAAGGGCTCCAAACGCTTCATGACAATCCCTCCAATCCGGCGAGGAGCTCATCCATTTCCTTCTTGGTCCTCTTCTCGGTAACCGCGATGAGGAGATGGTCTTTCAGCTCCGGATACGCGTCTCCAAGCGGATAGCCCGCGAGGATCTTCTTCTCCTTCAAGGCGTCCACGATTTTGTGCGGGCAGACCGGGCACTTTACCGCGAACTCGTTGAAGAACGGGGCGTCCCATGCCAAGCTGTAACCCTTTATCTTGGAGATGCGGTCGGCCAAGTAGTGGGCCTTCTTGACGCAGTGCTGGCCAAGCTCCTTAATGCCTTCCTTGCCCAACCAGCTCAGGTAGACCGTCGCGGCAAGAGCGTTCAGAGCTTCGTTGGAGCAGATGTTGGAGGTCGCCTTGTCGCGCCTTATGTGCTGCTCCCTGGTCTGGAGGGTAAGTACGAACCCTCTCTGGCCCCTGACATCGTTGGTCATGCCGACCAGACGGCCGGGCATCCGCCTCAGGTACTTGGAAGCGACGGCAAAAATCCCAAGGTAGGGACCTCCAAACGCCATCGGGTTCCCAAAGACCTGCCCCTCTCCGACGACGATCTCGGCGCCGTACTCGCCGGGGGGCCTCAATACCCCAAGCGTCATGGGGTTCACCGAAACGATGAGGGTAGCTCCCGCCGCCTTCACCATCTCGGAAATCTTGTCAACGGGTTCAAGGTTTCCGAAGAAGTTCGGCTGCTGGATGACCACGCTTGCCACGTCGTTGGTGAGAAGCTCTTTTAAGGAATCTAGGCAGGTGACGCCGTTGGACATATGGATCTCGGCCACATCTATGTCGTGGCCCTTAGCGTAAGTCCTGGTCACCTCGCGGGTCTCGGGGTGAACGGTGCGGGAAACCAGCGCTTTCTTCTTCCTGAGGAGGCCGGAGGCAATCGTCACGGCCTCGGCCGCAGCCGAAGGCCCGTCGTACATAGACGCGTTGGCCGCGTCCATCCCGGTGAGCTCGCAGATCATTGTCTGGTACTCAAAGATGGACTGAAGCACGGCCTGGCTGACCTCAGGCTGATACGGCGTGTAAGCGGTGTAAAACTCGGAACGCCCGAGAACGTGGCGAACCACCGAGGGAACATAATGGTCGTAGGAACCCGCCCCGATGAATGTGGCAAAATCCTGGGCGGTGTTCTTCTCGGACAACTCCCTGAGGTGCTTGGCCACTTCGTACTCGCTCATAGCCGGGGGCAGGTTCATCTGCCCCTTCAGGCGAAGGCTTTCAGGGATATCGCTGAAGAGTTCTTCCACCGAGCTTACGCCGATGGTCTCCAGCATTTCTTCCCTATCTTTCTTGGTGTTCGGTATGAAGTTCATTAGTGATGACCGCCACCCTCCGCGGCGTGTTTCTCATACGTTTCGCTGTCCATGAGGTCGTCCAGCTCAGACGGATCCGACATCTCAACCGCGCAGATCCATCCCTCGCCGTGGGGGTCCTGGTTCAAGAGCTCGGGAGAATCGGCGGTCTTCTCGTTGACTTTGACGACCTTGCCTGATACCGGGCAGTAGCAGTCGGAAACCGCTTTCACCGACTCGACGGTCGCGAACACTTCTCCGGCCCTAAACTCTCTTCCGACTTCGGGGGCTTCCACAAACACAATGTCACCGAGCTGGTCCTGGGCGTAGTGGGTGATTCCCAGATAAGCGATGTTCCCCTCGACCCTGGCGTACTCGTGGGTCTTGGTGTACTTCAGATCTGCCGGATACGTCATTTCTTTTTAGCCTCCCTGCGGTAAAATGGCATCTTGACGACTTGCGCCAAGACCTTCTTGCCTCTCACGTCTACTGTGACTTTGGTTCCCAGCTGGCTGAAATCCACGGGGACGTAGGCCATGGCCAGGTTTTTGTCCAGCGTGGGCACATAGGACCCGGTGGTTATGTAGCCGAGTTCCTTTGAGCCGGACTCGTCAAAGACCTTGTACCCTGTGCGGGCGATGCCTCTTTCCAGCATCTCGAGGCCTACCAACTTGGCCTTGAGCCCTTTCTCCCTCTCCTCCATGAGAGCCTTCGCGCCGACAAAGAACGTTCCCTTGCCGAACGCCACAAATCTGCCAAGGCCGGCTCCGAGCGGGCCGTGGTTCGCGTCCAGCTCCTGACCGTAGAGAGGCATCGAGGCCTCGAAACGGAGGGTGTCCCTGCACCCGAGTCCCGCCGGGACAAGGCCGTCGTCCTGGCCGGCTTCCATAATAGAATCGAACAAAGCGGGACCGTCGGCAGCATCGCAGTAAACCTCAAATCCGTCTTCGCCGGTGTAACCTGTACGAGTGATCAGGCACTTGATCCCGTCGACGTACACGTCCTCGGCGCCGTGGTAGTACTTCATCTCCGAGAGGGGGTAATTGGTCAAGCGCTGCAGGATCCTCTCAGAATTCGGCCCCTGAAGAGCGACCTCGGCGGTTTCCTTGGAAATGTTCTTCACAGTAACGTCCCTGAAATACCTCGCGGCTCCAGAAACCCATTCGTAGTCCTTCTCGATGTTGCCGGCGTTGATGACGAGCAGGTAGCCGCCGTTCTTCAGGCAGATCACCATCATGTCGTCTACTACTCCGCCGTTGGGATAACACATGGGGCTGTAGATCACCCTGCCGGGGTATCCCTTGCTGATGTCGTTCGTCAGCAGCATCTGGAGAAGATCCAGTGCTTCGGGCCCCTCGATCAGGAGTTCGCCCATGTCGGAGACGTCCCACAGCGCCGCCGCGTTCCGGCACGCGTGGTGCTCCTCCTTAATGCTGGTGAAATGCACCGGGAGAGCCCAACCCTCGAAATCGATGATCCTTCCTCCGTACTTCAGGTGGGTCTCGTATAGCGGTGTTTTCTTAAGTTCCTCTGCCACCTTCAGCCGTTCACCTCCTACGTTTTTCTCGCAACAGTACCAAATGGATGCCGAACCCAATTGAGTTAGTTCCTCATGACAATAAGGTTTCCTTCCTATATTCCACAGAAACAAATAGGGACCCGGAAACTGGGTCCCTGTCCTTTGTACCTGAGAGATTCCCCACCGGCCAAATCCGCCGGAAGGTTAACCCCTTTGGTGCCGTAGGCGGCTCTTCCCGCACTCCGCCCTCGCGTCCACATCGCGTTGGCGCGCGGGGCTTCGCGCAGGATGCTCAAGCTCGCACCGCCGGCTCTCCAGAGATGCGTCCGGCAACAGTGTTTGTGCCTGAGAGGTTCGGGCGTCTCCGCCCTTGCTCCTTCGGCGCCCGGCTGCCCGGGACTCTCCCGCTGCCATCATCCGCCCGATATTCAAATGTCACCACATGTTCCGCGCGTTCCCGCGTGTCCCTTTATGTCCCTGCATTAGGAACTACTCAACGTGTTGGGGATTCTACATCCCGCTCGACTATTCCTTCAGAATCGTTGGAGAGTGACTCATTCTTCAAACTCATTTTTCGAGTGAGTCTCGCGCCTTCGGCAGTCTTGCCGGAGTCTTGCCGGAGTCTGCCGTCAAGCCTGTTCCGAAACCTGAGGCTCCCGCCTCACGATGACCACGGGCGTCTGTTCCTCCCCGTTGCCCGCGGGATTGTCCGCCATCATCCGCTCGATATCGCTGGGGTTCGCGCCGTCCGAATAGCCCACTGCCCATGCTATTCCCAGATCGTTGGCGTCGATGATAGCAGCCTCGATGCCTTCTCCCAAAGCCCGCGCAATCCTATTTGACAGGTCATTGGGGTCCGAGACTCCCATGATCACGTAGTAGTCGTACGGTGGAAGAGCTCCGAGTATGTCGTCTATCTGGCCTGCCTGAGGACCGCAAATGGAGTAGAACCACCCGCTCTTGCCCAGAAGCTGGCCTATGCCTCCGATGAACGCCGCGACGACCAGGCGCAGCGTCCCGATTTCTTCCAAGGCGGCCTGCACCGATAGAGGGTTGGCCATGGGAGCCGAAGCGCCCCAGCCCGCTACCGCGTGACGCCGGGACACCAGCTTCGCGACAAGAGTAGCGATGAACGAATCCGGCGCGGCCCCTTCCATAAGCATGCGCCCTTCCATAATGGCCGCGACGCAGGAAGACAGCGTTACAACATCTCCGGTCTGTACCTTGTCGCCAGCGTACTCCTTAACGGCCTCAACCGGGTCGTCGCCCTCGTAGAAGACCCTGGTCCTCACAGGAATCTTGGTTATGCCGGTCATGTCGGGAATCTTAGCTTTCCTAGGAGGGATCGGAGGCGGGGTCCCGAACCCCATCCGTTCGTACGCGCGGCGAAGCTCCACGCTCCGCTTGGACGCCTGAAATCCGGACTCCAGGACCTCCTTAGCCCCATCTCTGTCTCCCCGATTGAGCCGCATCTGGGCCAGTTCAAGGAATTCCCTGTCCCTGAAGTTGGACGGGGTAATGGCGTAGTGTCTTTCCAGTGTTTCCTCGAGTTTCTCCGCGTCGCCCATGTCCCGGTAGAGCCGTCCGAGGCGCTTGAACAGAATAGCCAGCGTGTACCTCCGGCGGGGGTGCCTCTCGCAAACCGGATCCGCGGCCTTGTACAGTTCCAGGGCCTTTTCTCGGTCTTTCAAGAAGAACTCGGCGATGTCGGCTTGGAGGAATCTGAACCAGACCGAATCGGGATGGTCCTCGACCATCTTAGTCGCCACGTCGAATGCCTTGTCATACTGCTTCTCTCTGATGTAGAGGTTGACCAAGTCGCGCCCTACCCTCGGCGACCTGTGTTTCTGCCAGTGCGCTTGAGCCAGTTCCATGGCGCCGCTTACGTCGTGGGAGAGGATCTTTCGCCAGATTGCCCGGTGGACGGGATAGGCCGGATCGTCGGCCGTGGCGTACTTCTGGAATATCGGTTCAGACAGCCCCCTCAGGCTGAGTATGTCAAGCAGCCATCCTATAAGAACCATTAGTCTGGACATGGGTTCAACCACTCCTGTTGGGTCTAGGGCAATGGGAGATAATCGTACGTTTCTCCCCCACGCCCAAGCTCGTCTACTACCTCATAGAGTACCACACGGAAGCGCCCTAAGGTCGGTATGGGTTCTGATGATTTCCGCATGGTTCCCGGACAATCTCCGCATGTGTTCCGCACGGTTTCCGGATCGCCGCATGGTTTCCGCAGGGTTTCCGGATAATCTCCGCCTGGTATCGGCATGGTTTCGGCATGGTTCCCACATGTCCACCCTCTGGGCTTCGCGGTGCGCATCTTCGGAGACGGAAGTCGGGAAGCGAGAGTTCCAGTGACGGATTCGGGCTTAGAACCCTAATCTCGCTGCCAATTCGGGTCTAGAACCGCAATCTTCCCGCAATCTCGGGCTCAGAACCCCAATCTCCCCGCCATCTAGGGCTTAGAACCCCAATCCCCTCGCCATCTGGAGCTCAAAACCCCAATCTCCCCGCCACCTCGAGCTTAAAACCCCAATCTCCCCGCCATCTAGGGCTTAGAACCCCAATGCTCCCGCCACCTCGGGCTCAGAACCCCAATCCTCCCGACATCTCGGGCTTAGAACCCCAACCTTCTCACCGCCTCGGGCCTCAGACCACTTATCCGGACACAAATTGCTCCGATCGTTGCAGGAGAACGGCGCGAGAAGGTAGAATCTGGAAGCCCGCGAAGCGGCGCGGTGAACGAGTGGAGGTCTACGCGCTTTGGACATCCAAATGTGCATCATGCAGTCGCTTTCGCAGGCTTCCGACATCCCGAGCATTGCGAAGTCCATCTATCTGGCGGTCATGACAAAGCCTCCTCGAAGTCTTCACGACTTGGCCAACTCCACAGGAACAGATTACAAGTGTCTTCGCCGGCATTGCGCTCATCTGGTCGATGCGGGATGGCTCCGCCTAAAACGTGTAGGTAGATTACTGGTGCCATGCGACGCGGTGCCGGTCTCGGTGGAAGACAGAGTCGCGGACATGCTCCGCAATGAAATCGAGGTGGCGCCGTACAGAGGTGAGGCGGTTGCCAAGGCAATCGTCTCCTGGATTGTCGCGCCCAGAGTGAGAATCCTCTTCAATGCCCGAGTTGAGCATCTGAAGAGCACGAAGACAGGTCAGCCGCTCGAGTACGATATCTACATCCCAGAGTGGAAATGGGCAGGAGAATACTTCGGCGACCAGCACTTTAGCCCAACCAAGATGTACCAAGACGCGAACGAGTTCGCGAAGCGAGTCCAGAGAGACTACGAAAAAGCCAGACTTAGCAGGAAGAACGGGATCCGGCTCTCTATCTTCACAAAAGAGGAGCTGACCATAGAGGCAGTGGACGCCATGATGCCGCCGGAGATTCCGCGAAGGTGCTACGAGCCCCAAGGCCCCGTCGCCCATATGCTTGATGAACTAGGCAAGCAAGTCGCGTCTTCCAAGGACTACTGGGACCGTGATTGATGCACTATATCAGACGCGGAACCCGAAGGATCAATTGTGTGGCAACGGATTCTAATCTGACGTCCGGACACCTATAAATTAACAGATTCGGTGACCATGATTCTGTGGGGTGTGTGTGGCCGCCCATTCCCCACGGATGAGTCAATGGCGTAACCGACCGGGTCAGGTCGGTTTTGTGTTCTATAGGGAGGTGGTCACGGTTTAGCAATCACGACGTTGAGATCGTGGACGAGGCCCATGCGGTCACCAACACAGTCAGACGTAGATGGCATCCGCCTGATGCAGCGTCGTTGATGGTGTCTTTGAAAGCGTCTTCGAAAGGGTCTTTGAAAGCATCCTTGATAGCGGCGTTTGATGGTACCGCGAGCATTTACGGGGAGCCCCACAAGCATTAAGGAGGTAAAAACGTGAAAACGCGCAAACTAATAGGCCTTCTGATGGCTGTTGTCCTTCTTGTAAGTTTGGTTCCGATGGGACGGCTTTTGCGGCGGGAACGGACGAGCAGTGTGAACAGGCCGAACCAGACTGTTGCGACCCTTGTCCCCCGGAGTATTGCTGGGTGCTGACCTGCGAAGAGGACGAATCTTGCACCGGGTTTAAGTGCCTTGACGACCAGTTGATCGGCGACAGTTGGTTCCGCATGCAGCACATCACGTTGCCCGGCGAGGACGACTCCATCGAGATTCCCATCGTCGCTGGGAATCCGAAAAATGGCGCCAATCTTGTCGGCACCATCACCATCGCTAACGTAGGCGGAAACAAGTACCAGGTGACATTTGCTTTCGACCATCAGACCTTCCCGACCGACCCTCAGGAGGGCGACACCTGCAAGATAATTGTGGCAGGCGAGACAGTTCACTGGAACTACACAGGTTCAGGCAAGCCATTTGACAAAGCCCCTGGCCAAAACCTCGCAGGAACGTTGGACGGGGTTACTTTTGAGACGGATGAAACCGAGATCGATTTCTTCGCGCACTTCTCCATTACCACCTACACGTACGTATACGCAAAGGTGGAGACTCCGTAGTAAATCGCCGCCAACACAGATAATTCTTCTTTAGGGTTAGATGGCCCCCGCCCAGGAATGAGCGGGGGCCATCTCTGTGCAGAGTCTCGATGTCAATGACCCTTCTCTTAGCTAGACCTTTCCTGTCCGTCTTCGCGCGGTGTCTACGTCCTAGCCTGCACCAGGTTTCCCGACTCGTAGCGCCTCAACCCGGCAGTGAAAGCCCGGTTACCCGCACAAACAAAGAACACAGAGGCGGCGCAAAGGGCAGCAAAGAACAGCGGATCGAAGTCCCTAACAACCTTCACTGGCACCGAGTTGATGAAACCCGCAGGCAACACGGTAAACAGAATCACCTTCATGGTGCCGTGAAAAATAGCCGACGGATAAGTGGAAAAGTGGATTAAGGAGTTGGTCATCTGGCCGGCGACGCCCTCTGAGTTCCCTATGAAGAAGGCCAAAGACCCAGAAAGCACACTAAACCCGATAAAAATCCCACCGACGAGCACCCCGGAGATGAGAAACACACAGGTCGACACCAACGAAGGCTTGACCAGAAGAACGTATACGAGCGGTCCAAAGATGACGTCCCCCATCGCGGTGCTGTTGATCCTGCTGCATATCACGTGAAGCAGGACGTTCTTGGGGTACACCAGGTAGAAGTCCAAATTGCCGCTTTGGATGATGGTGGCCAAGCTCAGAGCGTTGCCGAAGATTCCGTGTCCGAGACCGTATCCCAAGGCACAGACGCCCCAAAGTGTGATGATGTCGTTCTTCCCCCAACCCTGGACCACAGGAAACCTGGTGAAGTAGAGGATCCAAAAGACAAGCCACATGGCATCGTTGACGATCATGCCGAACATGCGGGCGACGAACGCCCCGCGGTACTCCATCTCCATGGCGAGATTCGCCTTGAAGTACTCGAAGATGAACGCAGAGTACTTCTTAACCGCCCTGAACATTGACCCTCTTCACCCCCATCCTGTAGATGACCGAAACTACCAAGGAGCAGGCCGCAAGCCATATCCCCTGGCGGACGAGCATGGATGTCCAATCCGAAGCCGAGAACGAGACGAACGTCTTGACGGGACCGTAGATGATCAGGCTCGTTGGCATGGCCGACGCAATCTTTCTCAGGAACTCGGGGAACACGTCCAATGGGAGCATCATTCCGCCGAAAATCATCACCAACCGCTGATAGAGAAAGCGGAAAGCCCAAGTGTCTTCCGTCCAAAAAGCGAGCAGGCCTAGTCCGAACTGGGCTGTGTAGTCTATGGAAAACCCGATGATAACCCCGACCAGGCCCGCCAGGAGCGAAAGAGGCGTGAAAGCAGGCGGACCCACGGCTATCCAGGTGACGGTCCCCGCGATGGCCAGGCTCAGGACAAACCGCAGCGCCGCCTCGGCCATGTAACCGGCGTAGTGAAACAGCGGGTAGCTGTACGGCTTGTTGAGCCTGTAGGCAAGTGAACCAGACTTGACTTCCTCGTCGATGGTAGCGCCCATCCTGGGCATCCCCATGGCCATGCTCTCGGACATCGCCAGGTACCAGATCATCTGGCGGATAGTGAATCCGGAAATCTCGACGGCTCCCTCCCAGCTGTAGGTGGTCTTCCAAAGCTGGATGAACACATACATCACAACGACGAGGAACAGCTGGCGGAAAAGCACGTCGTAGACGTAAGCCGTGTTTGAGAGAAGCGTCACCTTGAACACCTCAAAGTACTTCGCCACCTGAGCAGCCAGCGACCCTCCGGGCGCGAGCGTGGGTTCCGCGGATCCGGATCTGACCGGATCTGCGGATCCAGGACGGTCGGCAATGCGGGCAGGCGCCTCTCGTCTTTCTCCTCCTGGAGGCGTAGGAGTAGACACCTAGACCGCCTCCCCGCGGCTAGTTTCCCCCGAGTCGCCGGCTTCGTCGACGTCAACTGATCCGCCGTCATGACTGTCGTGACCGTCATGACCGAACCCACCGACTCGTTCGGTCTCGCCGGCGTCTTCCACTACATTGGCCCCGTCGTCCGCAGCGGTCTTGCCGGTGTAGATAGCCGCGATGATATCCTCCAGCGGCAGGTCCGAGATGGAGATGTCCTGGACCTCGCATTCCCTCAGGATAGCCGCGATAACCTCGTCGATACCCTGGACTCTTGTGTCCACTTCCAGTTTCATGCCGGTCTCCTTTGCCTTCAGAACCTTGACGCCGGCTACATCCAAGTCCGTGACGGCGTGGGACACCCTGAGGTCTATGACTTTCTTGTGCAGGTACCGGTATTTCAGGTTCTTAACCTTGTCATCAAGCACAACCTGGCCGTGGTTGATAATGATGACCCTGTCGGCGAGGTATTCGATGTCCCCGACGTCGTGGGACGTGAGGAACACGGTGATGTTCTCCTGGTCATTCCACTTTTTCAGTGTCTGTCGGACGTTCTGGCGCGCCACCACGTCCAAACCGATTGTCGGTTCGTCCAAGAAGACAACCTCAGGCTTATGCAGGAGCGAAGCCGCTATCTCGCAGCGCATCCTTTGGCCCAAAGAGAGCTTGCGCACGGGGATGTTCATGAACTCTCCGATTTCGAAGGCGTCCACGAGAAACTCCCTCCGCCGCAAGTACTCTGATGGGTCCATCTCGTAGATCTTGGACAACAGGTTGAAGGTGTCCACCGGGGGCAAGTGGTACCACAGCTGGGACTTCTGCCCGAAAACGGACCCTATCTTGTACGAAAGCTTCTCGCGATCTTTCCAGGGCACGTAGCCCAACACAGTGGCTTCCCCCGAGGTCGGATGCAGAATACCGGTGAGCATCTTGATGGTCGTGGACTTACCGGCGCCGTTGGGGCCGATGAAAGCGACTACTTCGCCGCGGGAGATTTCGAGGTCAATACCTTTGACTGCCTGGACCTCCACCAAGTTCGGGCGCATTATGGCGCGGAGGGAGCCGCGGAGTCCCGGTTCCTTGGTTTTGGTGATGAATGTTTTCTTTAGGGCCCGGGTTAGGATTGCCATATGCATCACCGTATAGCTTTTTCTAACTCTAGCAGTGAGCTTTGGCAGTGTCAAGAAGATTGCGACGCCCTGCGACGTGACCAACTACGGTCTCGAGCCAACTGCGGTTGGCACTATCTCGTAATGTCGACTACTGCAAATGCTTGCTGAGACGCTATAAGGACAGGCGGCGAGGTCACCCCCGCCGCCCATGTCGACAGAACCACGCCGATGCTATTTGCCTAACTTGAGAATGAGATGGTGTTCTGAGCCATCGTTCAGCCAGATCGTCACTCTATAGGTTCCGAGCTGCTCAGTCTTGGAAGTCTTCCAGTTGAAGATGTACTGATTGTCTTCTTTGGAGTACCTCCAGACCCCGTCGGGATTGGACTTGCCCGCACAATCGATGGGCTCGATGAAGTACTCGCCTATCTCACCATTCTCGTTCAGAAGACGAATCTCCATCTTGGTTACGAAGGCGTCCGGTTGCGCGACACCTGCTTCATCGGTAACTTTGAACTTGAACGGGACCGTGCTGCCCCGCTTGATGACGCGAGTGTAGTCCTCAAAACCGGAAAACACATAGTGGACCGGTATGTTTAGTTCGCCTGTCGTATACACGTTTCCGGCGTAGTCCTTAACCGTGACCACCAGAATGTTGTTGCCAGGCTGTGTGAGGACTGTGGCCGAACCATCCCACGGGACGCCATTGAGAGTCGCGGAGACTGAAGCCACTCCCGAGGTAGCATCAGATGCTCTTGCGGCAAGATCAAGCTCTAGAATGCTGCCAAGAGTACGAACAGCGCTAACGCCTTCCGCATTCCATTCAGGTTTCGTCTGATCGATCTTGAACGATACGCTCTTCGGCTCTTCCGCGTTACCGGCTCCATCTGTACTGCGGTACCATATGGTGTGCTCGCCATCAGTATCAATCACAACACTGAGCCCGGTAGTGTAGCTTGTCCCGTCCCTGCTGTAGGACGTCTCTGCTACCCCCGAGCCACCCTCGTCCGATACGGTAAAGGTTAGTTTTACAGGAGACTTGTACCAGCCGTTCTCACCGTCGGCAACGGCGGGATCTAGAACCACGGAAGTCACTGGCGCAGTTCGATCTATCTTGAACTCGACCCACTGGGTCTCCTCTACGTTCCCGGCCACATCCACGCTGTAGAAGTACACCGTGTGCTGTCCGTTTGTTTCTATCGAAATCGTGGTTCCCTCATGCCAGTTCACCCTGTCAGTGCTGAGGTAGGTCTTGGCAACACCCGACCCGTTGATGTTGTCTTCAGCAGTGAGCTGCACCAAGACCGGGACTGTGTACCAGTCATTGTCACCATTTGGATACTCCGGTACCAGTTCGGCTTTGGTCGTCGGAGCCGTCTTGTCTATCTTGAGCGAGATTGTCTGGGGTGCCTGCTTGTTTCCGGCTTTGTCCACGCTGTAATACTCGACCGTGTGTTCACCGTCGGTGTCAAGAACAAGGCTTGTACCTGGAACTTCAGGTGAACCGTCTACGCTGTAATACGTTACGTCGATGCCCGAAGGCCCGACATCAGTGGGATGTAAGGTCACCGTCACGTCAGCAACGTACCAGTCGCCGTTCTTCGGCTTGTCGGATGACAACGAGTGAGTTGTGTTGGGAGCCGATTTATCT